>Ga0316209_1002832_pt1 | contig 12941 bp, 8 predicted proteins | sample 6monopyrite_MG_FD_204945 | JGI IMG/M metagenome (GOLD analysis project Ga0316209, IMG submission 204945) | Microbial mat bacterial communities from mineral coupon in-situ incubated in ocean water Damariscotta River, Maine, United States -... | ecosystem: Environmental > Aquatic > Marine > Coastal...
AAGTGTTCAGCCAAAGGAACGATATCTAAAGTTCGCTCCTTTAGAGAAGGCACTCTAAATTCGATGGTGTTGATGCGATAGAATAGATCTTCACGAAACAATTCTTTTTCAATCAACTGCTTAAAATTACCGTTGCTGGCGCTAATCATGCGGATTGAAGTGAATTGCGTTTGGCTAGAGCCTAACACCTCATATTCACCTGTTTCTAATACCCGTAACAATTTTGCTTGCTGTGATAAGGGGATGTTGGCTATTTCATCCAAAAACAAGGTGCCATTTTTGGCTAATTCAAAGCGTCCAATACGACTGGATTTAGCATCGGTGAAAGCACCTTTGATGTGTCCAAACATTTCGCTTTCAAATAGAGATTCAGAGATTGCACCCATATTAACCGCAATAAAAGGCCCACCACTCACCTGCGATTGTGCATGAATATAGCTAGCCAATTGGCTTTTACCGGTACCATTATCACCGGTGAGTAATATCGCAACATTAGCACTGGCTACGCTATTAATTTGCTGCATTAGCTCATCCATACATGGCGAGAGCCATTGATAATCACCTTTTTCAACTTCGGTATTATCTAAGCGTTGCTGCAGCTTTTGATTTTGTTTTTTAAGACCACTTACCTTAATTTGTTGCGCGACCACTTGTAACAATCGTTGATTTTTCCAGGGTTTTTCTAGAAAGTCCCCGGCACCCAATTGCATGGCTTTTACTGCTAACTCAACATTAGACCACGCTGTCATAGCGATGGCGGGAATAGCTAAATCAGCCTTATTTAGCCAAGCCAATAACTGCAAACCTTCCTCACCAGAGGTGGTATCCCGGGAATAATTCATATCCAGCAGCACTAAATCAATCTGCTGCTGTTTGATTAATGTTTTTGCCATAGTGGGACTTTCGGCTTCAGTCACTTGGTACTGGTTATCTTCGAGCACAAAGCGGGCACTGATACGCACATCAGATCGGTCATCTACAACTAACACATTGAGTTTACTGAAAACTGCTGAGGGCATCTCTCGACCTTTTTAAAAACGTTTATATATATCAAGTAAATCATACAGATGTGCATCGATAAACATAAGGCTAAGTGTTTTTTGATTTATCTAAATTGAACTAATAAGATTTTTGCAATCTAGATATATTTCTCACTATATTAAATAATCATACTTGTTGTCCTACTAAATTCTAAAGACTTGTCCCACGACTCTCGTTAGTATGGTTGGCAATTAGAGCAATGATGAGAGGGTTCATGGATGTCGACAATCAACCAAATTTGGCACAATAGTGGTCGTCTAATTAACAAAGTTGGCACATGGTTTGGCGTCTTTTTCAAGCCATCCGAACGTTCCTGGCAGGTCACAAACCGCACAATCACCCTTGTGGGAATGTTGTTTATCCTAGCCATTTTTTTCAGCAATATTTTTGCAATTGCCACTATTGAACGAATCCTTGGATTCCTAGTCATGGTCGCATTTATGATGCTACTTGGATTAGTCGCGTTCCTATCAGTACAACTGATGATCAAATTATCGAAAAGAACTCGGTTAGTTTTATCTCTGTTCGTGCCATTTATGGTTGCTATGCTATTACCTTTCTGGAATTCAGGCACCTTTGTTTTTGTGGGCGTCACCCTTTTATTTTTTTGTGTAACCGTCAGTTCTGCAATTGCCCTGAAGGAAAGTACTCAGCCTGTGAAACAGCAAAAACGTGTGCTCACTTTTTTGTTGATTGGTTTGGTCGGCAGTAGCGTAATTTGTTATCAGTTTTTTGCTAGTCAAGAGCGGCCCAATAAATTGCATGATGTCTATGTAATGAGCGATCAAACACTGGATATTTCCAATCCAAATGCCAAAGGGCCTCATGATGTTGATTTTTTTACATACGGTAGTGGCAATGACCGTCATCGTCCCGAGTATGCAGATGGCGTGACCATCAAGACTGAATCAGTTGACGGCAGCAAACTAGTGGATAAATGGGAAGGCCTGGTTGGCTGGTCACGAACCCGTTATTGGGGCCATGATGAAACTCAATTGCCACGTCAAGGCCGGGTGTGGATGCCACAAGGAGAAGGGCCATTTCCGTTGGTGTTGATTGTCCACGGCAACCATGAGATGGAAGACTTTTCTGATCCAGGATACGCCTACCTTGGAGAACTTTTGGCAAGTCGCGGTTACATATTTGTGTCAGTGGATGAAAACTTCCTGAATTTTTCTTATGCAGATTTTATCAACCCAATAAATCCCAGTATTGGTCGTGAGAATGATGCCCGAGGCTGGATGTTGCTGGAACACCTACAATTATTTAAACAATGGAACAATGATCCCAATAGCCGTTTCAATGACAGAGTTGATATGCAAAATATTGCATTGATGGGCCACTCACGCGGTGGTGAGGCTGTAGCTGTTGCAGCTGCATTTAACACACTAACTCATTATCCCGATGATGCTACCCTTACTTTTGATTATCAGTTTAATATCAAAGGTATAATTGCGATAGCGCCGGTTGATGGCCAGTACATGCCAAGAGATAAACCCACTCCGCTGAGTAATATCAACTATTTTACAATTCATGGTAGTGCCGATGGTGACGTTGATAGCTTTATGGGCATGAGCCAGTTTGAGCGTATTCGTTATACTAATGCTGCTGATAAAGATGAATTCAATTTCAAATCCAGTCTATATATCGCTGAGGCTAACCATGGTCAATTCAATACTGGCTGGGGTAGAAATGATTTTGGTGGCGGGTTCAGGGGCTATTCCCTTGACACTGAACACATTATTTCACCACAAGATCAACGACAGATTGCACAGGTTTATTTTAGCGCGTTTCTCGATGTTACACTCAAAAGTAAGCAAGAGTACTTACCTTTATTCCAGAACAGTAGTTACGCTAAGCAGTGGTTGCCCAGCCGTTTTTATGTCAACAACTATGCTGATAACAAAACACAATGGTTAGCTCGATATGAAGAGGATATCGACCCAGGCACAGGCCATAGTCAAGGCATCAATATTACGGGTGCTAATCTTTCCCAGTGGAAAGAGCGCTGGCCCGAATTAATTTACAATACACTCGATACCCACCTTGCACGCCTTGCATGGGATCATAAAGTGACTAAACAGCCGGCCAACTACAGCATAGATTTTGCTTCTAGTCGCATCACTACCAATGCGGATTCTATATTGGTCTTTTCAGTAGCTCATGGTGGTAGTGATACTTTACCCAGAGGATTTGAAGAAGATGAACAGGCATCAGAGAAGATAATTGAGAATTCTAGCGAGAGTGAGTCAGGATCTGACGAAAAAGAAAAGCTACTCAACTGGCACATTTTGCTTAGGGATACTGAGGGCAATCAAGCCAAAGTACTGCTTGGTGATTATCAGGCACTTTATCCGGAATTGATGCGTCAAACTCGACGCCTAAACGCACTGTATGATCGGCCTCAAAGTGAAATTGTGCTAAAACGATATGCGATTCCTGTTGCTGATTTTCAAAAACACAATACCGAATTAAACGCTGACAGTTTAGCCGGTATGAGTTTTGTATTTGACCAAGGTGAGCAAGGCGCAATCTGGCTCAATGATGTTGGGTTTCACTTGCAGTAAATCTCAAAATCGTCATACCGCTGAGAAATAAAAAGAACAACTGGGGTCTTTAGAAATTTACTAGGACATTCATCATAAGTTTTGATGTATTCCCATAAAGCCGACAATTGAAACAAGCTAATTAATATTAATTGTCGATGACTAGTGATCCCATACATGTAAACCACTAAGCCATCCAAAAACCAGATCACTGACTAGTTAAAAGAACCTCCATCCGTTTACCTTAATTTTCAAAAAACAAGCTGCCTAGGCCAACCACCTTTGGACATGTCAAATATTCGATCCTTTTATGTTAAAAATAATGTCATAGTAAATGATGTAACTTGATAGCCGATCACCAGCATTTAGCAAAATAGTAAAATGTTAATGAGTGTGTGGGTTATTAATTTTTAACCCAACACTGAGAAAAACTATGCTTAAGAAAAGACCAGATGGAGCAGTGCAACCCGGTATTAAATGGGGGCCTTTTACTATGCGGATCCCACTCATTCATTTGCGCTTTTCATTATCAGACATGTTGCAAGGGTTCGCAGTCGCTGGTGCCACAGGATTGGCTTTGGTACCTTATTTTATGGCGTTATTGGGCCTGAATTTTGAAGAAGCAGTGACTATGGCGATGTTTCATAGCATGCTTATTTCTTTTTCCTGGATGTTTTTTGGTGATCCTTATGCGCCAGGTTGGTTAACACCTGCCATACCTTTTGTTGTCGCGTTTATTACCGCCCCCGCTTACATAGGCGACCATGTCTCTCAGTTTCAAGTCATGACGGCACTTTCGCTGAACTTTGCGTTTATTTTGATTGTGCTCGGGGTGACAGGGCTGGGCGCCAAGTTAATTAAAATTGTGCCCAATGTGTTTAAAGGAGGCATTATTTTGGGGGCTGCCGTTGCCGCCTTTTTGCGTGTTACCAAAGACGGTGATGCGGCCAATGTATTTCAATCAGCCCCGATAGCAGGCACCTTAGGTGTGGCAATTTGTTTAATATTTGCCTTTTCTAAGCCGCTACAAGCCCTTGCTATCAATAAAAGATGGCTAGCAACTATTCTTGGGTTTGGCTTACTACCAGGGTTTGTTATCGCTGGTACTGTTGGATATTTTACCGGTGAGTTTAAATACAATATTCGCTGGGAAATTCTTGATGTAGGGGCTTCGACCGCTTCTCTATGGGCAAAAGCTTCGCCTTTCGCGATTGGTTGGCCACCTATCGAAACCTTTCTAGCTTCGTTCCCATTAGCGCTAATAACCTATATTTTGTTTTTTGGTGATGTGGTGACTGGCAACGAAATGATAGAGCAAGCGCAAACCACGCGCACCGATGAAAAGCTCGAATTAAATGATAGCCGTGCCCATATGGCCACCGGTATTAGAAATATTTTAATGGGTATTATTGCGCCATTCTTTGCCACTCAAGGTGTGTTGTGGACAGGTATTCAAGTCGTCCTTCTTAAACGTTGGTCCCAAGGGCGCGACAAGATAGATTCGATTTTCGACAGCATAGGTAGTTTTTACGCATTTGGTTTACCTTTCTTGTTTATATTATTGCCGTTAGTGACCTTATTAGAACCCTTATTACCCCTAGCGTTAGCGGTTACCCTTGTGCTGACAGCATTTGCTTGTGCGACATTAGCCTTGTCACTTGTGCAAGATGCTACAGAGCGCGGAGCGATGGTGATAACCGCCATGGCATTTAGTGTCTTTGAACCTTGGTTAGGTTTACTAGTGGGTATTATTGTTATTGCTGCTTTATGTGGTTTTCAGGTCTTTATGCCCAAAAAAGACAACTAATGTTGCAAGGCTAATTGGGGTAAGGTTAAGCTAGTCTTATTAAACGTTAACGCCTATACCCAAAGCCATTGGAGCTGCAGCTAGACGGCAAAGGAACTCAGCCCCATGAGCTTAGGCGTACTAAGTGATTGGGGTGAGTGAGAGCAGCCAACAACGCTGCAGCTTCAAGGGAGACGGGTATATCCCAAAACGTTGCGCAACAACTTAAAGGAAATGAAATGGATCACCTTAGCGGCTCAGACGCAGCATTTTTACACTTAGAATCACCTGAAACACCTATGCATGTTGGCGGCCTGGCGATACTAGAATTGCCTGCAGATTATTCAGGTGATTTTATGGAGGACGTGCGAACCCACATCAATAACCGTATGCACATGGCACCGATTTTTCAGCGTAAACTCATCAATATGCCTTTCGATATAGCCAACCCTATTTGGGTTATGGACGAGGATATCGATATTGACTACCACATTCGACACGTCATTGTGCCGCCCCCTGCAACGCGTGCGACCGTCGATAAACTGGTAGCAAGATTGCATTCAAGCTTGCTTGACCGTAGCCGCCCTTTGTGGGAAATGCATATACTCGACGGCTTACCCGTCCCCTCAGACTTACCTAAGGGTACCCGTTATGTCGGTCTCTACTCTAAAATGCATCACGCGGCGCTCGACGGCATGGGCGGACAAGTATTAATGGAAGCCATCATGGATGTGACGGCAGTGCCACGTGCGGCGAAAAAACGCATGCGCCGCAGAGAAGCCGCTAGTGGCGACAACTACGGCATTGCTGAACTGACTGCCTCTGGCGTGATGCACAACATCAGCCAGTCCGTTAAATTGACCAAAAACCTACCGAAGTTAACTAGCAAAGCCTTTGATCTGTTCAAAACCACAAAAAACCCTGACGGAAGCGACGCCAAGCGGATGAACTGGCTTGCGCCCAAGACACCGCTCAATGCAACTATCACCAACCAGCGCAGCTTTGCACGTTTTTCCATTCCCTATGCCGATACTAAAAAAATCGCCAAACTCAATAATGTCAGTCTCAATGACGTCGTCATGGCAATCTCTGGGGAAGGTATGATCCGCTATTTCGCGGATGAAGGATTCAGTGTTGAAGAAACGCTGTTGGCGGCCATACCTGTAAGTGTGCGCCCAGAAGGCAACACCGAACTGAGCAACCAAGTATCCATGGCCCGTATGAGCCTTGCGACTAACATCGAAGATCAACTGCAGCGGCTTCAGGCAATCAATGTCTCTTCCACTCATGCCAAGACACTGATGTCAGATGTGAAATCTATTATGCCGACCGACTTCCCGTCAATCGGTGCCCCTTGGCTGATGAGTAGCCTAGCCTCAACTCTGACTAGAGCCAGAGTCGCAAACTCCTTGCCACCCTTTGCTAACGTGCTGATCTCGAACGTCCCCGGCCCTAATATTACACTCTACTTTGCCGGTGCCAAACAGGTCAGCACCTATCCGGTCTCGATCCCCTATCACGGTATGGGACTGAATATTACATTGCAGAGTTACAACGGCTGGCTCGATTTTGGTGTAATCTCATGTCAAAAATTAATGCCAGACGTACACGAACTAGCGCAGCACATGAAAGATGCACACAAGGAATTGCTCGAGCTTAGTTTGAACGCTCATGATGAAGCCCCAAAAAGTGAACTAAAAAGCCGTAACATCCGACAGACTAATACACCTCATCAAAAAATTTGAGTTGATGCTTAGATGCATAATCATCGAAGGCAGCTTGTAGTTTTTCAAGATGTGGAGATCGACCAGAGATACCGTAGTATGTAGGTACTGTTATAAGCGGCAAAACAGTCACGTCATCTTCAATTTTCAGATTTTTTTCTGCAACGTAATAGTCTACTGGGGAGCGATAAGAAATTAAATGGCTGGTGCGTTTCTTTAGAAATAGTTGAATGGCCGATATACTCGTAGGTAAATCAAAAAACTCATATCCTTGTTCCGTCAATTTTGTTCTGAAACCGTGATAACTAAAACCTCGGATCGCCGCGATACTTTTCGTCGACTGGGCGTTTTTGTGACCGTATAACTCAAGGCTCACAGTACTAAAAGGTGTTTCCACAAAAACAATGTCCTTTGGTAAAGCCTTAGTGCTTTTGATATTGATAGTAATGTCTACATCCGCATGTTCTAACATTCGATATATCCTAATTGGCGGGGCACAGATAGCATCAACATTAATATCATATTCGGCGAGTATTTTTTCAGTGATAGTGATGAAGCGACCCACACATTTATGGGTCAATTCATCTAATCTGGAGTGTGGCGGAAACACTAATATGCCCAGTGTAACTTTATTATTCGCACTGATCGGCGCACTCAATAGTAACAATAAAAACATTAGTATTTTCAAACTGTAAGCAGCTCTGTGGAGACCATCCATCTCCTAGACTAACAACATGATACTTAAAAATCCAAGGGTATTGTTTATCTGCAGAAAACGTTACTCTACAACCGCTATTTTTCAGCCCCGCTATACCCCTTCATTGCCTCTGCAATAAAAGGAATGGCTTGAGCATTTTCAAAGTACTGCGGCGCTAGCCTACGCAACGAATGTTGTTCGTATGCATACGCATAGGAAAGCATCTCAGCATCGCTATTTTTAGCGCCGATAAATGACAGACCAACCGAGATGGCATGAATGCCCCCCATCGGCACAGTTGCATGAGGATAACCCGCTCGTGCAGCGTATCCACCAAATCCAGGCCAGTCGTTAGGCCACACATCGCCGTTGATGGGATCTAATCTAGGCACAGCAAGACCCGAGGGTGCCACCAGCACTTGCACATCATATTGTTGCAATAGTGTGTCGATGCCTTCTTGGCGCGTTGCCTTTTGTACTGTTTCAACGGCTCTTTTGTAGTCCTCACTTTCGAGCGAGTCCATTGCTTGTGAAGCCTCAAAAATACTTTGGTCAAACAAGGCGAGTTCAGTTTTCGAGTTCAGTTGATTAAAAGCAATCAACTGTTCCAAGGTACGAGTCGTTACCTGTTCAACAGATGTCGAGGCTAGGTAGGCATTCAAACCATCTTTAAATTCGTATTTAAGAATGTCGTAGCTCATTTTTCCAAAATTATCGGGGGTCTCTGGACGTGTATCTATATTAACTAACATGGCACCTGCAGCCTCAAGATCAGCTAAAGCGTTGTTAAACAGGTTTAATATTAGTTTTGACTCTCCTTTAGCAAAATTCAAAACGCCTACACGTACACCTTTTAGAGCATGCTTGGTTAAACCAGCACTATAGTCTGTATCGGGATTGGTGGTGGCCATGGCGTTCATCATCAAAGCAGCGCCCGTTACCGTTTTGGTCATCGGACCCGCCGTATCCTGAGACACAGAAATCGGGATAATATACTGTTGAGGCACAACACCCACAGTAGGTTTAAACCCTACAATTCCGTTGGCGTTCGAGGGGCAAATAACCGAACCATTGGTTTCCGTCCCTACCGAAGCAGCAGCAAGAGAAGCCGCGGTCGCTGCACCCGAACCTGAACTCGAACCACAAGGATTACGATCCAACATATGCGGATTTCTAACCTGTCCACCCAACGCGCTCCAGCCACTCATTGAACCTTCTGAGCGGAAATTGGCCCATTGACTCAGGTTGGTTTTACCTAAGATTATCGCCCCTTGAGCACGCAGACCCGCAACCAAAGGACTGTCACGTCCAGTCATATTGTCTTTGAGTGCAAGGGCTCCAGCAGTAGTTGCAATAGGGTCTTTTGACTCGATATTGTCTTTGAGTAAAACAGGTACGCCATGCAAAGGGCCCAGAATTTCTCCGGCTGCACGCAACTGGTCAAGTTTCTTTGCGTTTGCCATTGCATCTGGATTGAGGGCTAAGATGGATTGTAACATTGGTCCATTTTTGTCAATTTTCTCAATACGCTTAAGATATAAGGTTACTAGGGCCTGAGAGCTAATTTCTCCACTATTGAGTGCTTCGATAACCTCAGGCAAAGAGCCTGCAATAATACCTTTGGCACGAAAGTCAGTATCAACAGACACGGTTTGGGTTGTCTTAGAAAGTTCTACTGTTGGCGAACAGCCAGAAAGTAAAATACCCGCTGCTACAGCACACATGAGTAAATGTTTCATTGAATGTCTTTTATATTTTGTGAGTTGATTGAAACTAATAAAACTGACTGCTCATTACAAGAAAATATTGTTGTTAGGTAAAATATAAGCATAGGTTAAATCATTTTTTAGGAGCATAACGCCTTCTGAACTTAACAAAAGTTGGTAATGTGTTGAACAGACTTGGTTGGTTTATTGCCTTTGGAAAAGTTAACCTGAGCTCCGCTTAGTTAATATTTGAAGCGATGTTCAAGGGTTTGCTATTTTTATTTCTCATCTCGTCTATGACAGCCTGAATGCCTTGCTGGCGGATCATCGATGCAAATTCATTGCGTTTACTCGATAACAAACTGATCCCTTCTGCCACCAGATCATAGGTCTTCCACTGTTGTGTGTTTTTACTTTTACGTAATTTAAAGCTAATGCGTATATCGGGGTTACCCGCTTTCCTAATGATAGCCTTAATCGTCATATTCTTTTGATTTTCAGTATCTTTAGCAGGTTCAAACACCAGTTCTTGTCCACCATAACTCGCTAATACAACAGCAAAATTTGAAACCAAATACTCTTTAAACTCGTCCACATACTCTGGAACTTTGTCTTTGGGAACTGATCTAAATTGATTTCCTAACACCTTAAATGCGGCAAATTTATGATCAATATAGGGCATCAATTCTTGTTCGATAATCACACGTAGATGATCGGGATTGGACTGGATGTTTTGTTGGTCTAACTCAATACGCTCAAATGTAGCCTTAGTGACTTTTTCTAGCAATACCTGAGGATTGTTTAGGGCAGCATAACTAGAGTTGGCTAATACAGTAGCCAATATAAGCAATCCTGATCGACTGAGGTTTTTTATGAGTTTAGAAAATTTTGTATTCATTAGTGTGTGCTCTTTATTTGATGAAAGTAGTATGGACACTTAATTAACATAAATATAATTATATATTTGTATGTGACACATTTTATTATGTGATGTATTATTGAGTCATGATTATTGGAATGGACAAGTTATGCGCCCACAAGAGCTAAACCTTTTAATGGTCTTTGATGCCATCATGACCGAACGTTCAATTACCCGTGCAGCTAATAGACTCTCCATGACGCAGCCAGCGGTATCTAACGCGGTCAGCAGGATGCGAGTAGCCTGGAAAGATGAGTTGTTTGTCAAGGATGGGCGTAATATTCAGCCTACTTTGCATGCGCAAAATTTGTGGAATCAAATCCGCGAACCACTTATTTCACTCACCGAAGCGGTTGATCCCAAAAGTTTTGACCCTGCCACTGCCAAACGCACCTTCCGAGTGGCTGTAAATGACATAGTCGTAGATATGGCCTGGGCAGAATTACGCTGCATTATCGAGAAGGAAGCGCCAGGTATTAATATTCATGCAGTCCCCTATACCATCATCAATACAGATCAGGTTTTGGAAGATGCCGAGGTGGACATGGTGATTGGTGTTACAGGGGTTATTTCAAATACCTTTAGAGCCGAATATTTGTTTGCGCCTATGTATGTTTGCATCATGAACCATGACCACCCATTGGCAAAGGCAGACCTTAGCTTGGAAGAATTCGCCGCTGCGGATCATCTTTTGGTGTCATTATCCGGTGATATTACTGGCTATACTGATCAAGTGTTACAGCAACACGGATTATCCAGACGTGTTGCTGTTACCGTGAATCATTTTTCCTCAGCGGCCAATTTAATAAAGCGCAGCAATCTGATATGCGTCATCCCAATTTCAGCAGTAGCCAATGAGATAATCGCAGGAGAGATCTCAGCCACAAAGCCACCTATAGAATTAATGCCCCAACAAGTTTCAACCATTTGGCACAAACGCCAAGACAGAGACCAAGGGTTAATATGGCTGCGAGAACATTTCAAACGGATCATCAGCCGCAACGTTGCACTTGAAACGACGCAAGTTATGAACAGTTTGTGTAAGAACAATCCGTCGATGTGTGAACAAAGTCAAAAATAGTGTTCCTTATACAATTTCATATTTGCAGCGCTCTTTGCTGCACGTCAACTAAACTTTACTCTCCGCTTCTAGTAATATCTCTAGAAAAGTGATCAATTTTAAGTCTTTTGCTGTTTTAAATTGGTCATCGGATAAAAAACCTAGGAACCTAATTAACATGCCATCTCGTTTAATCTCTCTTATCTGTTTGCTTGTATCTATTGAGATGCTTTTGCTCACGGGTCCTGCTTCCGCGCAATACCGTGGGGCAGATCGTCCACGTATTGTTGTGGTTGAACGCCTCAGTTTTGAATATGAGACTTCTCAGGTAGAGGCTGTAGGTACAGCTCAGGCAATCGGTAGCCCGCATTCAAAGAAGATTACCTGACGATGTTGAACAGGTATCTATTGTTAAAGCAGATAATGATGCACAAGCTGTGGTCAATATTGCTATTTCAAGTGAAAAACACGACCTAGAAACCCTGACCGACATAGTTGAAACTGACTTAGCACCACTATTTCTAAATGTACCCGGTGTGGCAGATGTGCGGCTTGATGGCGACCGTCAACGTGTCCTTAGGGTCAGCGTCGACAATTTGCGTTTAACCAGTTTTCAGTTGTCTATATCCGAGGTGGCCAGAGCATTAAGTACCGCGCCTTTTGATGTGCCAGCCGGCAGTATTCGTTCCACTGACCATCAATTAATTGTGCGCGCTGATGCGACATCTGTGAATGAACAAGACGTGCGTGACATTGTGATTGCAGGCGACGTGAAAGTGGGCGATGTGGCCAGTGTTTATTTTGGTCCAGCTGACTTGCGTAGCATAGTGCGTTTAGACGGCAAACCTGTTATTGGCTTAGGAGTCATTAGGCAAGCACGTTCTAACACCATCGAAATTTCAGATGAAGTGTTATCTATGGTAGATGGCTTACGGCAACGTTTTCCTGATTTAGAGATGACAGTCACCTCAGATGATGCTGAATTTATTCGTGACTCAGTTGACGAAGTGCTGCAATCACTACTGTTTACAATAGGCTTGGTGATAATAACCTTATGGTTATTTATTGGTAAATTTAGGGCGACCTTGATACCTGCCTTAGCGATCCCTGTCTCTTTAATTGGCTCGTTAGCTATTCTTTGGATGTTCGGTTTTTCGATTAATATTCTGACCTTACTTGCTTTGGTGCTCGCCACAGGTTTGATAGTGGACGATGCCATAGTGGTATCGGAAAATATCCAGCGTCGCCGAGCAGCGGGTTTGGGGGCGAGAGCCGCAGCTGTGATAGGCACTCGGGAAGTGTTTTTTGCGGTAGTGGCAACTACAGCGGTATTAGTAGCGGTTTTTGTGCCTATAGCGTTTTTACCCTCTACAGCAGGGCGATTATTTAGAGAGTTTGGTGGGGTATTAGCCGGAAGTGTGATTATTTCATCTTTTGTGGCACTTTCGTTGGTGCCTGCGCT
>Ga0316209_1002833_pt1 | contig 12939 bp, 16 predicted proteins | sample 6monopyrite_MG_FD_204945 | JGI IMG/M metagenome (GOLD analysis project Ga0316209, IMG submission 204945) | Microbial mat bacterial communities from mineral coupon in-situ incubated in ocean water Damariscotta River, Maine, United States -... | ecosystem: Environmental > Aquatic > Marine >...
GTAAAAGACATGGCTACTCCAAATATTGTTACAAAAACAATCAGCCAGAAAAACCCATTGCCTAATGAATTTAACAACCCTCCTAACATTGGAGATGACTCTTTTAATGTATCTAACCAACTCCCTAATAATGGTGCTACTAAATCAGATAAATAATGAGAAAAACTTACAATAAAAAATACTATACCTAACATATATATAAGTGAATTAAATGTTGGTATTTTTGCAACTTTCTTTTGAAAATCTTCCATTTTTGATTTAAGAGATTCAATTGCTGAATCATCTGCTTTAAAAAATTTATTAATTTTATCTTTTTTACCGATTCCGAATAACAATACTGACATAAAAATATTTGCTACAAAAACGTCCACAATTATCATTGCTGAAAATAGTTGATCGCTGGCGCCATATATTTCTTTCATAGCAACTTGATTCGCCCCACCACCAATCCAACTACCCGCCACTGTCGATAATCCTTTCCAAAGACCTCCATCTAAAACTTCTGGTGCAAATATAGAAACAACATATAGTGCGATTGGCCCGCCGATTACAATCCCAATTGTTGCTGCAAAAAACATAATTACAGCTTTACTACCCAGTCCTTTTATTGCCTTAATGTCAATGCTTAAGCACAATAAAACGATACTTGCGGGCAATAAAAATCTAGATGAAACAAAGTATAAACTTGAAATGTCTGATGATATTATATTTAAAGAATTCAAAATTGCAGGTATAAAATAACACAGCAATAGTCCGGGTACAATATTATAAAATTTCTTAAACCCCTTCATTTCTGAAGTTTTAAATATGATGACAAGAATTATTAATAATATACCAAAAACGACTGTATCTTTTTTAAAAATTGGAGCCGTTTTTGAAAATTTGAATGATTTTTCACTCTCTCCGTCTTTTGAATAAGCTAATAATGAATACTCTCCTAAATCTAAGTCTTTAATTGAAAGTAATTCATTTTGTCCAACTGTATAAACAACATCATTAATTAAAATACTGTCCACTTGTTTTAAATCAAAATCAATAAGAAACATATTTATTTCGTCTTGATAATACACACCAGCTAAATCTGAGTAATTATAAAAATTATCAAACTGTTTATTTTCTACATTCTCTTTAGAAACACTATTAACACTTATAGCTAAGTTACTAAAGACTATAAATAAAGAAAAAGTTGATAAAATATATTTCATAATAATTTAATAAGGTCCGATAATGGCTGCTAAAATAGCTAAAGAAATTACTGAATTTGCATTTAAAGTGAATAAAATGTCGGTTGGAAAAGTTGAATCACCCATATAAATTTTATTTTCTTCTTTCGTCAATACACAGTTTGATGAAGATGTAAAGCTACCTCTGTAAACTTTATTGTCTTGTATGGTATATAATAAATCAGAACTAAATTTTGAATCACCTTTGTAAACTTGGTTACCGTCAATAGTATATAAACACTGAAACGTTGATGTAGATTGACCAATATATATTTTTTGATTTGATATTGTATAATAAACAACTCTTGAAAAAATTGAGTTACCATGATAAACCAATCCATTTTCAATGGTAAAAGCTATGTCATCATCTGAAGAAGAATCACCTTTATATAGAACTGTTTGAGCAAATAAGTTAACAGTAAAGAAAAGTGTAAACATTAATAATACTGATTTCATAGCATTTATTTTGGGGATAAACTTAACAATAATTAATCCAAAGTATTAATTTTTTATATTTGCATTCTAAAATTTTATCAACAATGGAAAAAGTGATTTGTGGAATTCAACAAATGGGAATTGGAGTCCCTAATGTTCAAGATATTTGGAAATGGTATAGAACCATGTTTGGTATGGATGTAAGAATATTTGAAGATGCTGCAGAAGCTCCACTCATGACAAAATATACAGGAGGAGAAGTCCATAAAAGAACAGCTACTTTAGCCGTATCTATGGATGGTGGTGGAGGTTTTGAAATTTGGCAATATACTTCTCGCCCAACTAACAAAGCTAAATTTGATATTCAACTAGGAGATTTAGGCACCTATACTTGTCGTATAAAATCAAGAGACATTCAAAAATCTTTTAATCACATTAAGTCTAAAGGCGGTAAATTATTAGGTGAGATAAACAAAACACCAACTGGTGAACAAAACTTTTTTGTAGAAGATCCAAACGGAAATATTTTTAATATTGTTGAGGGAAAAGGATGGTTATCAAACACCTATCACCCATCTGCCTGTGGTGGAGTCGCGGGTGCATTAATTGGTGTAAGTGATATTGATAAAGCTTTAAAATTATATAAAGATGTTTTAGAATACGAAACAATTGAATATGATGAGACCGGAACGTTTGATTGTTTTTCTAAATTGCCAGCTGGTAAACAAAAATACAGAAGAGTTTTATTGTCGCATAAATCAGAACGTCAAGGTCCTTTTTCAAATTTATTTGGGCCAACACAAATTGAATTAGTTCAATCTTTAGACCGTGAACCAGTTAAAATTTTCAAAGACAGATTATGGGGAGACTGGGGATTTATTCACTTATGTTTTGACGTACAAGGCATGGATGCTTTAGAAAAAGATTGTAAAGAAGCTGGTTTTCCATTTACAGTAGATTCTGGAAGTACTTTTGACATGGGTGAAGCAGGAGGAAGATTTACCTATATTGAAGATCCTGATGGAAATTTAATTGAATTTGTTGAAACGCACAAAGTTCCAATCATGAAAAAATTTGGATGGTACATTGACCTCAAAAAACGTGATCCTAAAAAACGCTTACCGAATTGGATGTTAAAAGCCATGAGTATTGGAAATAGGGTTAAATAGCCTACATTTAAAACGTTAATTTTACTTTTACACACGTTTGGATGTTAAAAAAATAAGTAAAATACTTATTTATAGCCAACTTATTTCATATATTTACGTTTATATAAATGTATAAATGATTTTTATCATTTATACATTTAAAATATTTTAATATGAAAAAATATATTTTCTTACTCAGTATTTGCATTTGTTTTAGTACAATTTCTATTGGTCAAACAGCTTCTAAAAATTTAGAAAACTGCAAGTATGTAATGAGCATTAAGCCTGATGGTGATATTTTGATTCACATATCAACATTTACATTAACAACATTAAATGACATTCAAAAAAATGAATTAAAGAGCATTATATTCGATAAAAGTAAAACGACCTATAAAATTGAATTTGACCAAAATCAACAAATCCATATTTATCATTTATCAGATGTTAGCCTACAATACTTTAAAGAATTATTCTTTACACTTAATTATTTTGTTGATTTTGTTGACCAAACAACTATTGAAAGCCTTTAAAACATTATTTATGAAATTATTTTTAACCATATCCATTTTTTTAATTGGATTTTTTTCTTATTCTCAATCTAATAGTTGTAATAATAATGCTGGTGCAGAACTAACTGTAGGTTCTTCTTGCACAAATACAACTATGAATTCTACTAATAATTCAGATTATTGGAATAGTGCTTCAGGTTGTAATGCTACTGACCAAGATGATGTTTGGGCTTGGTTTACAGCAACATCTACCTCTACAACAATTACATATACACCAACTAATAGAGATCCGATATTAACTTTACTAACAGGTGCTTGTAGCCCCACAATGGGAAGCTTAGCATGTGCAGATAATGGTGGTAATGGAACAGCTGAAACTATAGTTTATGCAACAACCATTGGAACTGTATATAGAATTAGAGTACAAAGGTTTAGTAGTAATAATAATATGAATGGGAGTATTTGTGTTTATGACACTCCTCCGCCTCCTAGCCCACCTACAAATGACGACCCTTGCAATGCAACACCAATATCCGTAGGAGCTGCGGGTCTATGCAGTTTAACTACTGGCGATAACACAAACGCAACATCATCTGCAGGTGTACCAGCACCTGGGTGTGCAGCTTATTCGGGACAAGATGTATGGTTTTCTATAACTGTTCCAGCGAGTGGGAATGTTACAATTTCAACAGCTGAATTAACAGGATTTACTGATGGTGGTTTAGCTACTTATTCAGGAACATGTGGTGCATTATCACTATTAAGTTGTAATGATGATAGTGGTCCTGGATTGTTTGGAGAAATAATTCATACAGGATTAACACCTGGTGCAACTATTTGGATTAGAGTTTGGGAATACGGTGGTGGTTCAACAGGAGACTTTAGTATTTGCGCTTATGAACCTGATCCTTGTGGAAATACCGGTACAACTGTTGGTACAAATGACTATTGTGCTACTCCAGCAACTTTGACAAAGCAAACAGGTAGTTTTTCAGCAAATACTGCAGCAACATTTTCACAAGATTTACCTGGAAATGTAAATAGCGTGTTTTGTGGTAGTATCGAAAATAATTCTTGGTATCAATTTACAGCTGGAAGTACAACAGAATCATTTCCAATCACTTCTATTTCTGGATGTACTGGAGGAATACAAGCTGAAATATATAGCATTAGCTATACAGGTGCAGGCTGTTGCAATTCCTTTACATCTGTATCAAATTGTTATAGTCCCGGAAATACAACATTAGGAACAGTTACTGCCACCCCTCTTATAGTAGGTAATGATTATATGTTGATGATTGATGGTTTTGGTGGTGCAAACTGTGACTTCACAATTTCGGGATGGACTGGTATTAATATTTTACCTGTAGAACTAACACAATTTTTAGGTTATGCCAACGAAAATGAAAATCTACTCAAATGGACAACAGCCTCTGAATCAAATAATGAATATTTTTATATTGAAAAATCTACTGATGGTATTAATTATAAAAAAATTGGAGAAGTTCAAGGCAGTGGAAATTCGAGTGTTAGAATAGATTATGAATTTAGTGATGCAGAAATAAACAATTCAATCGTTTATTATAGGTTAACCCAAGTTGATTTTGACGGCACAAATGAGCAAGTAGGTACACTTGTAATGACTAGAGAATTGAAAGCTGTAACAGTATTCCCAAATCCTGCGAATGCAGAATTAAACCTTGCTTTTAACACAGGGAAATCAGGAATATATACTGTAGATTTTATTGATGTAAATGGAAAAATTGTAAGCGAAACAATCCAGATCAGTAACAATAACACTGTGCAATCTTTAATTTTCAACCAACTTGACAGTGGTATTTATTTTGTAAAAATATCGGATAAAAATTCAAACGTTATTGAAATGATTAAGGTTGTTAAGGAATAGTGAAATTTATTTGCCAAACAATTGGTTTAAATTTTGCACGCAATGTTAGTAGTAAATTATTTTCATTTCTAAAAACTACTTAAATTCTCGTTTCTTAAATTTGCTAAACGGGGATGATTTAATGCCAATTCAATTTGGCTTAAGAACTTTTGCTTGTCTTTTCCTAACACACCTTTTAACACTAAATTATTTGAAGCATGGTCACTTCTAAAAATAGTTTCGGTTAATTCTAAATTTTGCATAAACAATTGTAGTTCAGAAAATAATTCAATTTGATTGAGTTGTTGAAAATTACCCAAATATCTTTTTTTATAATGTTCTAATCCTTTATGTGCAGTCAACACCAAAGTAGATGCATATTTTGGTTGTGTTTCGTTTAAAACTTTAGCCGAATTTATTGCATGTTGTTTTGATAACAATTTTCCACTCACACCGTTAATTATCATAACCGAACTATTCATACCAACAGCTTTAGATTTATTTAAGCCATCAACGGTAGTCTTAAAATTTTCTCCTTTTTGAATACATTCTAAAACTTGGCTATCACCAGACTCAATCCCAACATAAATTAACGTTAATCCAGCTTCAAAAAGCTCTTTTAATTCTTGATTTGACTTACGTGCTAAATTACTTGGAGATGCGTAGGTTGATACCCTTTGTAAATTTGGGAATGTATCTTTTAATCTATTTAAAATATTTATCAAACGTTTTGTTGACAATACTAATGGGTCTCCATCTGCTAAAAACACTCTCCGGATTTGAGTAGCATAAGATGCAAAGTTTTCAATATCTTTAAACACATCTGCTTCACGTCTTGCCATAAATTGTTTTGAAGTGTACATTTCACAAAACGAACATTTATTCCAACTGCATCCCAATGTAATTTGCAAAATTAATGACCGAGCCTCAGAAGGCGGCCTAAATAATGGTTCGTGATATTGGATTGGGAAACCCATAAGATTTAATTTGTAACAGGTTTATTAAATAATGAATCATCTAATGTTTTACGCTCTACAGACGTAGCAACATAGTCAAGTTTTACACCATCTATTTCAACATAAATTCTAAGTGGAAGTGTTTTAATAAGTTTATAAATTTTGTTTTGGGAATTCGTCTTGTATTTTTTCAGATATTTATAATTAATATGAAAATTATTTTGATTAAAATAAAACCGCCTTAACCATTTCCGTCCTTTTGTTAAGGGATAAAAAGTTGATTTGACTTCTAATATTTGACATGAATAGCCCAAAATAGTATCTATTTTATTTAAAATTTTAATACTTGTAATCTCTTCATTTAACTTTGACACTTTATTTGTTTGCCATATTTTGTATTCGCTGTTTTTTTTTAACGTAGAGGTAGTTAGAATTTTTGTAATACAATTCTTTTCCTCCTGTCACAATTCTATCCCATAAATGTTTTCCATTTTTATAATAAAAAACCGATTTTTGTCCCAAACTCTCATTCAAAAATTCTTTATGCTTACGTGCTGATGTTGAATTATTTAATTCGGACATAAATTTTGTGTAGTAAATTACACCTTCAAATTCGTTTAACGTGGACTTGGAGAAACAATTTAGTGAAGTAAAAATTAAAAATAATAGGGTAATATTTTTCATAAAAACATCAATTAAAATTTAATGTCAACCCAACGCCATAATTTTTTGGTGAATACATTTTAGGTTGAAAACTTAATGTTAAATTTTGTGACACGTCAAAAGAAACAAAATGAGCATCCACATAAGCGTCTGTAATATTTAAAACATAAACAAGTGCAAAACCGGCAATTAAATAATCTCTATATTTTGAACTATTATTAAAACCATTAAAATTATCATTTTTTTTAGTCGAATTAATCAATTCATCATCCGATAATTTTTCATATTCATAATGCCAAAATTGATCTGGATTGTCTTGTCTAAACAACCATTCTTTTTTTAACCGACTTGCTTGGATTCCATTTTTGTAAGCAAAATAGCCTGTAAATCCTAAACCTGCCCAATATATGGGAGCTCTCCACCACGACACATGTGCTCTACCTTGAACTTTTCGGTGCCCATATTCATTATAAAAAGACCCTAATCCAGGTACAACCATTGATAAAATAGCTGCTTTTTTACGATTATGATGGTAAGATGTATCTATACGTGTAGAATCAGCAGCATAAGTTAATATGCTACTTAAAAACAGAATAATACATATTATTTTTTTCACTCTAATGATGCTATTATTTTTTCTAAATCTGCTTGAGACTTAAAATTAATAACGAGTTGACCTGCACCTTTATTGTTTGCTTTTATATCAACTTTAGTATTTAATTTTTTTGCAAGATTGACTTTAAAATTAACAACATCATTTGACAAAGGATATGCAGTATTTGATGGGGTATTATTTTTTGTTTGAGTCGATTTTTCAACTTTTTTACCTTTAATTAAATCCTCCAAATCTCTTACCGACAAATTATCGGTTAAAATTTGTGTAAAAAGTGATTCTTGTTTTTTTTCATCACCAGCTGAGACTAACGCTCGGGCATGCCCCATTGAAATTAAACCTTCTCTTACTCCAATTTGAACTTTTGCGGGTAATTTTAACAGTCTTAAATAGTTTGTAACATTAGATCTACTTTTACCTAATTTTTCGCCTAATTTTTCTTGTGTAAAATTACATTCATCAATCAATCTTTGGTAAGATAACCCTACTTCAATTGCATTTAAGTCTTCTCGCTGAATATTTTCTACCAAAGCCATTTCAAGCATACTCGAATCATTAGCGATTCGGATATAACAAGGAACATCTGTTAACCCAGCAAGTTGAGATGCTCTAAAACGTCTTTCCCCTGAAATGATTTGATATTTATCTCGTCCTAATTTACGAACAGTTAATGGCTGAATGACACCATGTTCGCTAATTGAATGTGCTAATTCTTTTAAAGCATCTTCTTCAAAATGGGTTCGTGGGTTAAATGGATTTGCCTCAATTTGACTAATTAATATAGACGAAATAGACCCAACTGTTTGGCTCCCCTGTAACGACCCTTCTGATGAAGAAGTAATGTCTGTAGATGCACTTTCTAATAAAGCACTTAATCCTTTTCCTAAAGCTCTTTTTTTACTCATGCCTAGATTAGTTGTTTGTCTTTATTTTTAATTTTTGTCATGTCATTTTTTTGCAATACTTCACGTGCAAAATTCAAATAATTAATTGCGCCTTTACAGGTAGCGTCATGCATGATAATGGTTTCTCCAAAACTAGGTGCTTCACCTAATCTTGTATTTCTGTGAATAATTGTATTAAAAACAAGTTCTTGAAAATGGGTTTTCACTTCATCTACAACTTGATTTGCAAGCCTTAATCTTGTGTCATAAAGTGTTAAAACAATTCCTTCAATATCTAATTCAGGGTTTAATCTTGTTTGAACAATTTTTATGGTATTTAATAACTTGCCCAACCCTTCAAGCGCAAAATATTCGCACTGAACCGGTATAATAACAGAATCGGATGCGGTCAAAGAGTTAACTGTAATCAATCCCAAAGATGGTGAACAATCAATAATTATAAAGTCATAATCATCTTTAATTGTTTCTAAAGCCATTTTTAAACGGTGCTCACGGTTAGGAATATTAATCATTTCTAATTCAGCCCCAACTAAATCTATATGTGCTGGAATAATGTCTAAGTTTGGATTTTCTGTTTCAAGAATTAAATCTTTAGCATCTACCTCATTGATTAAACAATCATAAATACTTCTTTTTACGGTTCGTGGGTCAAATCCAACACCTGATGTTGCGTTAGCTTGTGGGTCAGCATCAACAATTAAAGTTTTATATTCTAGCACTCCAAAACTTGCACCTAAATTAATAGCTGTTGTTGTTTTCCCTACTCCACCCTTTTGATTTGTAATTGCAATTATTTTTCCCATTTAAGCTTTTAAATTTTGAATAAATTCAAAGATAGTTGATAAAATTGTAAAAGCCTAAAATTGTTGAAAACTTAGTAAATAAAATCTACTTTAAAAAATCAATTATCGCTTTTAACCCTGCGAAAACGCCACCATAAAAGTCCCCCTTTTTAAAGTAAGGTATCATTTCATTATCATTTATCTTTTTTGTATCAGCATCAGTTAAGGTTATAATCAATCCCGTACCGGTAGAAATTCTAACAATTCGTTGTTTTTTAGAAACGATTATTAAAATTCCATTATTTGTTTTTGCATTACCTATCCCCCATTTGTTAAATAAAGCCAATGAATAATCGTCAATATTTTGATAAGGGTAAAAATTTTCGACAGAGATAATTGCAACTTCAATTGTGGTTTTCTTTTTAAATTTCAGGATTGTTTTTGTCAATTTTGCCTCTTGTTTAACCGAAAATAAATTTTCTAAATCAACAACTACAGTTGATGCATTTGGCAACAATTTAACCAAAGAATCTTCATTTACACCTACATTTTCAACAAAAGTGTTTCCATCTATTTTTGATACATTAGTTAAAGATAAGGTACCTATTAAAAGTATCAGTAAGCTTAATATTTTTATCATTTTGAATTTTCAATAAATCTATACATTTTTTTATTTTCAACATCTTTTTATCTACTTTTCCTATACTTTTTCTTGGTAATTCATCCAAAAAGATTAGTTTTTTTTAGGGTAATTCACTAAAAATCATTCAATTCTAAAAGTCTCCCCTACACCAAACGAATAAATATATGGATAACCTGGGAAAAAATTAAATGACAGTGCCCGGTCGGTGTTAAAATAATAATCGTATTGAATTTGCCCCCCATACCAAACAAACTTATGTTCCCATTTCTTATTTTTACTTGGTGTAATAAAATCTAAATCTGATTTATAACCAACAATCTCTGTCCAACCTTTACGCAAATACAATAAGGGACCTATACTAACTGAGCCTCTATGAACATCATTCTTCAACCCTACTATTCTGTCTGTTAAATTCATTCCTAAATGGGTAACTGACGAGAATTTACCCGCACAATCAAAAGGCATAAAAGTTTGTACAAATTTAATTCCTAAATAATTATTAAATTGATAAGCTGCCGTGAAAGTGACCCCTAAAAATGCAACTAAATGTCCTTTTTCATCCAGTTTCCAACGGTAATTTTTTTCATTTAATTCTTTTTGGGGATGTAATGCTAACCCACTTATTTTAACACCAAAAGTGAATTGTGCAACACTTTGAAATGAGATAAAAATAGATATGATGAGTAGTTTTATCACTTTAACAAATAAGCAAAAACAATTTCGTGAGTGATTTGATTGGTATTAGGAAAAGTACTCAAAAAGTTAACGTTTAATGAATAGCCAATTCTAATTTTTTCTTTAAGATCTGCGCCTACTTGAATTCCTGTATATTTTGAAGCTATTCCATACATCAATCCTACCCAATATTTCTTTTTCAATGTAAACAAGGTGTACAAATCTGCAGCCATAGCAACTTGATCTGTCTTTACATTTAACATTGTTCTTAAACTTAAATTTGAAGTCAGTGTAAAATTATAAGCCACATAACCAAAATAATTTCTTTGATTTGAGAAGTTCAATTTTTCATAATAAGGTTGATTGATTTGTGTTGCGCTTAATCCGAAATCAATATTTCCAGCTTTATAAATAAATCCAAAATTAAAATTTAATTTGGTTTGATAATCATTTGGAATATTAGGGTCAAGACTTCCTGTTGTTCCTGTTTGTGGTGCATTCCAAAGTCCTTCAAATTTAATTCTATTTACAACTAAAGCTGTTCCAATACTTAATTGACTATTGTCAAGATTAAAATGATAAGCATAATTAAAATATAGCCGACTACTGTTATTAAACCCAATTTTATCAAACATATAACCAATACCAACACCGCTATTAATTTTATTGACTTTTGTTGAATACAAAGCTGAAATATTATTGGGAGCACCTTCAACACCGGTCCATTGAGAACGATAAATTGCACTTCCAAAATACTTATATTCAAAACCTGTATTGGCAGGATTAAACATTGTATAATTGTTCCAATACATGTCAAACTGTAGCTCTGTTTGAGTAAATCCAAAAAAAGACCCCAAACAACTGATTAAAAATATTCTTTTCATATTAGTTTAAACAATTATAAAGCTCTAAAGTTACAATAATTATGAAACTAGCATAAAATAAGCCCGTTCATAAAAAACGAATGGACTCTGAAAATTTTATTTTATTTTACAATCCATTAATTTCGGATTGAATAGCACTTAATGTTGTTTGCGTCATTGAAATTGATTCGTTATGATTAATAACCAAAGTTGAATTTACAAATGCAGAGTAATACACTCCGTCAATTTCAGAAACACACACAAAAGTAACCGTTAAACCAACAGGAATACTATAATAGTTAGTAAACGTACCATTATTAATTGAATAGTTAGAATACAAAGAGGCAACTGAATTTATTGAAGGAAACACCATATAAAATTGTGTATTTGTATAATTGTAAATGGTATCTAATTGCGCTATAACATTTGTTGTTGCAACAGTAGAGTCATAAAAATAATCACAATTAATCCAACCTAAACTATCAAAATAATAATAATCTTGCCAACCACAGTTTCCAATTGTATCAGACACAATTATAATTGAGTCTTGTTGTGTAGTATCACCTAAAGTTGTTACCCAATTCACATCTCCCGTTGAAGTTTGACACCATGTAAACAATGCCATTTGATTATCAACATTTGTTGTTGGAATTTGAACCTGAACAGCAACTCCTGGTGCCAAAAATATTTGACTTGAATTTTAAGTAGCGGTTAATTTAATTTGCTCGCCTGACACTAACAATTCTCCATTTGAAGTTGTTGTTTTATTTAACCAAACCATATCAGAAACTTTAAAAACCTCTATTAATTCAAGATTTATTGAACCAGTTACTGTATTTCCATTTGAATTGACAAAAGAATTTGGGGGCACAGTTATTTTACTCCATTTACTCCAGTAAAAGAATTCCAAATGCTCGCATCTATATTAAACCTTTGTTTTGCATCATTTTCATTGTCAGAAAATAATGAACTTAAACTTGATGTAGAGTTAGAGGTTGGAGCTGGTACAACTTCATTTTTTTTAAATCCAACAATTGCAATTGTACTCATGACAATTAGACTTAACATTACTTTTTTCATGATTCACAGATATTTAATTAATATTTTTCACTTGTAAATACAAATCTCAAAATAAAAGGTTGCATGAATTAAATTAAAAATATTTTTTTTAAAACCATATAATACTGATTTTCAAATATTTAAAAAAAAACATAGGCTACTCAATACAAAAGTGACAAATGTCATAGAATTGTCACAATATACTATCTACCTTTGTAATCATAAATAATAATTACAAAATGAAAAAAACATATTTAGCATTCGCAGTAGCATTATCATTAGGAATGATGGCATGTGGAGGTGGAGAATCTCATGAAGGAGAAACAACAGAAGCAACAACAGAAGAAGTTGTTGAAGTAACAGAAGAAATTGTTGAAGAAGTATCAACTGCTGATTATTCTGCAGGAGAAGAGGTTTTCAATTCAACATGTAAAGCCTGTCATCAAGCATCTGGTGAAGGAATTGTTGGTGCATTTCCTCCTTTAGCTAATTCTGATTATTTATTAGAAGATAAAAATAGAGCCATTAAACTAATACTTGAAGGTTCTTCAGGTGAGATTGTTGTAAATGGTGAAAC
>Ga0316209_1002836_pt1 | contig 12933 bp, 10 predicted proteins | sample 6monopyrite_MG_FD_204945 | JGI IMG/M metagenome (GOLD analysis project Ga0316209, IMG submission 204945) | Microbial mat bacterial communities from mineral coupon in-situ incubated in ocean water Damariscotta River, Maine, United States -... | ecosystem: Environmental > Aquatic > Marine >...
ACGTCACCGGCGACCGATTGGATCGCCTTTTCAAGAGCTCCGTCAGTTAGTTGCCTTATACGCCGTTGAGCGCTGGTGTGTTTGCTGTCTTCTAGCTTGGTGGTAAGTCCGGCACGAACAGGGTTGAGATCGACATAGGCCATACAAGCCAGCGCCGCGGCCTCATCCAGTAATGCTTGTGACTTAAAACGCGACTCCCAGAAATGCCCGTTACAACAATCTTCAGCATTGGCCAAGCGCGCCAGCGGCTCATTAATTCGGCGCATCAGCCAGGATAAATTCCCGAGTCGACTACGGTATTCCGCCAGTAAGACTTTATCTGCCACGATTGCCTGAATACGCAAAGCGCGTTGCGTTTTAAAGCGGGGATCGTCGAGCTTGCCGGGAAAGACCTTGAGCCAACGCTCGGCCACCTCCAAATCGGACCAGCTTTGTGGTGCTTTCGGATCAACGTAAACCACCAGATGATAATGATTGTGCATCACTGCATAGGCATACACCTCAATCGCAAACACTTCCGCTAATTCCAGGATCCGGTTTTCAATCCACTCACGGCGATGCTCGAAGCTTCTCTTGGTTTCCGGATCATCCCCGCAGAGAAAAGCGCGTCTGACACAGCGGCTAATCAGATGATAATAACCGCCAGATTCGGTATCGATTTGATCTTTGCGAGGGATAGCCATGGTTTCATCCTTGAATGTTAGCGCAGCCCATAGTTTGCAAGAAAAAATTTCGCCTGTTAAGTCATCAAGGGCTGCAAAAACTGTAAGCGAAAATGGATTGAGCGTGTGGGAGATTGGCTATATGGTGTGTGTCCAAGATCTTGTCCAAGATCTTGCACTGTTTTCAATCCACTCACGGCGATGCTCGAAGCTTCTCTTGGTTTCCGGATCATCACCGCAGAGAAATGCACGCCTGACACAGCGGCTAATCAGATGGTAATAACCGCCGGATTCGGTATCAATTTGATCTTTGCGAGGGATAGCCATGGTTTCATCCTTGAAAGTCAAAGCAGCCCATAGTTTGCAGGAAACGATTGCACCTGTTAAGTCAGCAAGGGCTGTAAAAGTTGTAAGCTAAAATGGATTGAGCGTGTGGGAGGTTGGCTATATCGTGTGTGTCCAGGATCTTTTGAGAGGGCTTAAAAAATACGACGTGAGAAACTACATTAAACGCCAAAAGTTTTGGGCGTACAAAATCATAATTTCTACCTAAACTTGGCTCATTTGCTAGCTTGCTAAAAGCATCGTTTAGATCTCTAATATAGCGCTCGGTTCTTTCAGGCCCAAATTCTTGAACACTGTATTCGTAAATTTTTTCTAAGTCATGTTCCGCTTCTGGGCGAAGCCTAAAAATTTTATTTTCATCCATGTTAATGTTTTTTGGATTTCATTCTAGCTAAGAAATCTTCGACATCCCAATCGACAGGGTCACCACTATTTTCCCCTTCATCAATTAACCGGCGAAGCGTCTCTAGTTTTGAAGCCGCTTGTTTTTCCTGTAGCAACCTTAAGCCGTCACGGACAACTTCGCTATTGGTCTTATAATTACCAGACTCAACCAAGCTTTGGACAAAGTTTCTAAGGTCTTCTCCTGTATCAACAGTCATTGTGCGAGCCATGATATACCTCTTTCGCTTAAAATAAAAAATGTAAGAAATAATCTTACATTAATCATATACGCCAATATCTCTTAAATCAAGAACGACAGCTATACAAGCTGTTCAAGATTAGTGTTGCATAAGCTACAGTGCAGGGGCAATGGTCAGCTTTTAGAATTCTTCTCTCAGTTTCGCCAACCCTACTTAACCTATTGACAAATAGGTGTTTTATGATAATTGTTTTAGAAGTTTAATTTCGCTCAATTTACCGTCTTTATCTTTAAATAACAAAGCGTTACGGTGTTATACACCGACTCATAATCGGCAGTTTCCCCGTTCAAGTTGGGGAGGACCCACCATGCAGATAAAGGTTAGCGAGCGTAGTGTTTGCTAGCCTTTTTTCTCTGGGAGAATTAGGTGTCCTAATGGGTGGCCCCAATATTTTATGCCCCCAATGTTTTACTGAAGCGCAAGAAGTAGCAGAAGTAAGCCATAGAGTTTATCCTTACTTTTTTGGGCAAATAGTAAGATATTATAAAACGCTAGCGCTTTTCTTAGCTCTTTAAGTAGGTGTAAGAGGCTAAGCAGTCCTCATAAAAGTCCACCAAGTGAACGCCTTCCCGCGGCATTATTTCACCGGAGGCTACATAGCGCTCGACGAGTTTTTTGATCCGCCTCGCCATAAAGTCGGTGCTATACTGCATAGTGCTTAATACACTTTGTGCGCTAGACCCTTTCACGATTTCTTCGATATAAAATCCTTCTGGCTCATTGTCGCTTTTGAAAATATGCACTTCGTTCAAGCGACCGAATAAATTGTGCATATCCCCCATCACGTCCTGATATGCGCCGGTTAAGAATATGCCAAGGTAGTAGTCTTCATTCTTGAGTAGATGCAGTGGTAGCGTCGACTCGACGCCGTTTTCGCCTATAAATTTGTCGATTTTGCCATCACTATCACAAGTAATATCGACTAAAGTACAAAGCTTAGTTGGCTGCTCGTCTAAGCGTAGTAGTGGCACAATAGGTAGAACCTGGTCGATCGCCCATGAATCAGCAGCGGATTGAAATACGGAGAAGTTGCACAGGTATTGAGACGACAATAATGATTTTACTTCGTCCAATTCGCCTGACACAAATGCTTTATCTTCTATCTTTTCGCTTACTTTCCTGATGACTCTCCAGTACAAAGTGTCAAGTTCGGCCATCTCCTCTAGCGTTAGGACACCCAACTTAAAAGCGTGTAGCGATTCGGCTTTCAATTGCGAAGCATCATTAAAAGTTTCCTGCGGATTATTTTTTTCATCGATGATGTCGATAAGCTCCCGCATGTTACTCACTAAATTATGTTCATCTTTTGGCTTCTCATAACACTGCAATACGCTACTTGGGTTGATCTCTCCTAAGACAGGCATGATCACGCAGCTATGATGTGCTGTGATGGCTCGGCCACTTTCGGTGACGATATTAGGATGAGGCACCGATTCTAAATCACAGATCTGCATAAAACCATCGATGATATCCGCTACGTATTCATTAAGTGAATAATTTCTAGACGAGTCTGAAGTGCTGCAAGTACCATCGTAATCCACTCCTAAACCGCCACCGACATCGAGGTATTTTATTGGTACGTTTCTATTGACTAACTCTGCGTAAATTCGCCCAGCTTCGCTGACGGCTTCTTTGATGGCTCTGATGTCAGTTAGCTGACTGCCAATATGAAAGTGGAGCATTGTAATACAGTGTTTAAGGCCTTCGCTCTCCAACAAGGCGATCGCATTGAGCAGTTCCGCAACAGCAAGACCAAATTTAGCGCGAATCCCGCTTGAACTTTCCCATTTACCGCGACCTTTCACCATCATTCGCATTCGCAAGCCTATCACTGGCTCGATATTTTGCTCTTTAGCGATGCGGATCAATGCTTCTAACTCGGAGAATTTTTCGACAACAAAAACAATATTGCGCTTTAGTTTCAACCCTAAAAGGGCTAAACGAATATAGTCTTCATCTTTGTATCCATTCAGGATGGTGAGCGCACCTTTGTTGGTATTGTAGGCCAGTGCCGATAACAGTTCGGCTTTCGAACCGGCTTCTAGTCCATAATCATATGGACTGCCTGCATCGACAATTTCTTCGACTACCTCACGCATCTGGTTAACTTTTATTGGGTAAACCCCCATAAATTTGCCCTGATACTGGCAGTCTTTGATGACTTTTCGAAAGGTCTCGTTGAGGGTGGTAACCCTTGAGCGCAACACGTCGTGAAACCTGAGTACCATTGGAAACTCGACCTGATTACTTTTTGCTTCCTCTATCACCGATATGATGTCGATCCCTTCGGCGCTTTTTTGCTGGTCTGGCGTCATCAATAGATGACCATTAGCCCCAATATGGAAATAGCCATCACTCCAGCGAGATACTCGATACAGCGCTTCAGAATCTTGAATAGTCCAGGTCATTGCACGTCAACCTTGTTAGTCTGGGGAATTTCTGTACTTTGCATGGTCAACAATAATTCTCGTATGACTTTGGCCGCAAAAACGGCGCTGTTGCCAGTAGAGTCTATATTTGGCGCAAGTTCTACCGCGTCACAACCAACTAGCTTTTTATTTTTCAAGAGCTTAACGAGTTTAACGAAGGAATGAAAATCTTCTCCGCCGGGTTCAGGAGTACCAGTACCAGGGAAGTAAGCCGGGTCAAAATAATCCAGATCCAGGGTTAAGTAAATGGGGGTTTGAGGATCGATTTGTTGCACTTTGAGCAGAAATTCATCCAGTGAGCCACAAAGTGTCTGGTTATCTCTCATCCATTGATATTCTTCTCTGGTTCCTGAGCGAATACCGTATTGGATTAGTCGATGCTTTTCGCCAAATTGTTCCTGTAGTCGATAAATAATGGAAGCATGAGAAAAATGATGACCTTCGTAGCCGTCTCTCAAGTCCGCGTGGGCATCCAGATGCAACAAAACCAGGTTCGGGTATTGTTTTAAATAAGCGCAGACTGGTGCATAAGATATTGAATGTTCGCCACCTAGCGTGAGTAATTTCACCTGGCTTTTGACCAAATCGACGGAATCCAGCATCTGAGTCAGCTGCTGACTTGCATAGGCCCATTGCTCTTTAACGTGTTCACTCTCGCCTAAACTTACATTTCCGCAATCATAAACAGTTATTTCAGCTAAATCCATGTCCAGATAGGGAGAATAGGACTCTATTCCGTCGGATACCTCTCGAATAGCGTCTGGACCGTCTTTAGTGCCTTTGCGGAAGCAAGCGGTGCCATCAAACCCAAAGCCGATTAAATGACTTGCATTGGCATAAAAGCCGTGGCCTAAATGGGTATTTTCAAATATAATCCGCGGCAAATTAATCTCGGGTAAAAGGGGTACCAGGGGGGCAGGGGATTTAGGCACGGAGTTGACTCTGTCTACTAAAAAGGGTTAATTATCCTCTGGAATTTAATTTTAGCCAAGAAATTTTTTAACGTGATTAGCTAGGGTCTGTTGCCAACAGCTCCTGATGTTTATCGTAAAATATGGCTTCGGTTAGCCGCCAAAAAAGCGGCTTTTGTAAACCGTAAAATTCAGGTATTTACAGACTTGGAGAAAACTACGTTGTTTTTCGAAGGTTCAGAAAAAAAAGCCGAAATTATAATCGACTCTCGCCGGGTTTCATTGCTCAATGATTATAGTGATGCTTTCTGGGAGGAAATGGTCGCACAGTGTGAGGCAAAGGTATTATCCAAAATATCTAACCACCAGGTTAAAGCCTACTTGCTCTCCGAATCGAGTTTATTTGTTTGGGATGATCGCCTGCTGATTTTAACCTGTGGCGACACCATGCTGGTTAATTCGGTGATGTATTTTTTAAGACATATCGACCGCCGCTATGTGCAGCAAATTATTTACCAGCGTAAAAACGAATATTGCTCTCATCTGCAAGCCACTCATGTTCTTGACGATACTAAAGTGCTGCAAACAACCAATTATGGCAAGTTATATCGCTTCGGAGAATTAGATTCTCATCACAGCTACCTGTATCATTTGGATAATGAATATAGGAGTGAATTAAACGATAAAACCTATGAAGTACTCATTTATAATATCGACCAGAGTATTTCGTCGAAACTCACTCAGAAAAACATCAGTAAAAATACAATCCGCCAGATTTTACAACTTGAAAAAATTATACCCGAATTTATCCTGGACGATTTTGTGTTTGAGCCTTTTGGTTATTCGTTAAATGCAATAAGAGGTAATGACTATTTCACCGTCCACCTGACGCCGCAAGAGCATAATAGTTACGTGAGCTTTGAGTCAAACCTGAACTTGATCGACTTTATTCCGAATATACTTGATGCTTTCTTACCCGCTTCATTTGACGTTATAACCTACAATGAATTCGAGTTTAAACAAAAAATGGCCCGAGTAATTCCGTCACACTACAAAACAAAAGAACTTGTTGAGGAGAAACTTAGTTGTTCATACCTGGTTGATTTTGCGAGTTATAATCGAGAGAAAATAAAGTTCACCAAGCCTATGGGAATTAATTTAGAGGGAAAAGACAATGTATTCTGATTTATGGGTCGAAGAGAAATTTAAAGATTTTTTAGGATTGCGACTAAAAGTCGAGCAGGTGTTGTTTTCAGGTAGAAGTGAATTTCAAACCGTTGATGTGGTTGAAACTAAGGGACATGGGAAAATGCTTCTCAATGATGGTTTGATTATGGTAACCGAACGAGACGAATTCGCTTATCACGATATGATTTCACACGTCCCGCTGTTTGTTCACCCTGACCCCAAAAACGTACTAATTATAGGCGGGGGTGATGGTGGTACTGCCAGAGAAGTGATACGCCATAAAAATGTCGAAAAATGTGTCATGGTGGAAATAGACGCAATGGTAGTGGATGCTTGCAAAGAGTTTATTCCACAAACTTCTGCTGCGCTCGACGACCCGAAAATAGAATTGATTATCGGTGATGGCGTTCAATATGTTAAAGAGGCCCAACAAAAATTTGACATTATTATCGTCGACTCAACAGACCCTATAGGTCCGGCACAACCTTTATTTGGACCCGAATTTTATCAAGATGTGTACAACTGTTTAAGTGATAAGGGTATTGTAGTTTCTCAAGGTGAGTCATCCTGGTACGCCATGGATATTCAAAAGTCATTGCTCAAAGTACTGAAAGACCAGTTTCCGAAAACAATGTTATACAGCTTTAGCAATCTGACTTACCCCGGCGGCTTATGGAGTTTTACTTTTGCCTCTAAAGGATTAGATCCACTAACAAATTTTGACCCACAACGTGTAGTTGACTCTTGTTTGGAGTTTGAGTACTACAACGCTGAACTGCATACAGCGTGTTTTTCCTTACCCAATTTTGTCCGTAAAGGACTAAGTGAATTAATTGATAATAGTTGACACCGGTACTCGGTTAAGGTGAAGGCTTCGGGTGCCTCGTCTGTATAGTGTGCGGCACTAAACTCAATGAGCGCCAAAGAACTACTCTCGTTGAATAACGGACTAATTGACTAATGAATTTAATGAGAATAATGGAGTAAGAATAATGGGGGTCAAGCCGAAACCAGTGGGGTCAGAAACCAGTGGGGTCAGGTCTTTCGTTGCCGTTTTAATAGAGTGTCACCGGTAAAGCAGGCAGCATATAGCGCGGATATTGGCTATGTGAACATCTGATAATGATGCCGATAGGGAAGGTTCGTTAGTTAAGCGCCCAGAGTCCTGCATCTGATTTTAAAGTACATGACATAGGATTCGTTATGCTGAATGCTGGATTGAAGCCAGGACGATCTAATTGCCAGTACTTTAATTTAATGGGCGTTTTACTGTAAAAGTTTACTGTATCGGTGGCATCAGCCGTTGCTTAAAGTACTCATATTGAAGGGCTCGGCGCAATACTTTTGCCTTGAGAGAGGTTCTCGCTAAGTGGCCGCCTTCCTCCTGCTCATAATAATAAGCGTCAAAACCTAAATTCTGTAATTTAGCGGCAAACCTGCGCCCATGTGCGGGGTGAAGGCGATCATCATTGGTAAAGTTCATGATTAACGGTGTCGGGTAATTCTTTGTTTTCGACAGCGCCTGTAACGGGGAGAGTTTTTTAAGTATCGGCAAGTGCTCAGGATTTTCTGGATCCCCGTATTCAGATACCCAGATACTCCCATAAAATAATTTGTGGTAACGCAAAAGATCGGTCAGTGCACTTCGGCAGATAACGGCATTAAATAGTTCGGGGTAGTGTGCAAGTGCGGCGCAAGCGGCGAATCCTCCTGAGCTGCCCCCAACAACCCCCAACTGCTTTGGCGTTGTCATTTTTCGATTGAACATATCTTTAGCCACAGTGGCGAGGTCGTCGATGGTTACATGCTTTTTGATCCCCGCAGCGGCTTTGTACCATCGAATACCGTAAGCGCCGCCTCCGCGAACATTCGCGACCACATATACGCCACCGTTCTCAAGCCAGGAAAGCGCCATATCTGGACGATAGCTGGGTAATATAACATCTCCAAACCCGGCGTAGACGTACATAGCTGTAGGATAAGTTTTAGTTGGATCTCGATCTTTAGGGCCAACAACCTGATAAGGGATCATTTCACCATCTGGGGATTTGGCATAAAAGTACTCAAATTCATATTTCGACGTGTCAAAATCCGGCCTGGCTTTCTGCCAAAGTCGATGTTCGTTAGACTCAGTATTAACAATGTAAACCGAGTGAGGGTTTAAGTAGCCGCTATAAGAAACTATCGACAAATTATCGAAAAAAGACGTGCTCCAGACGGAGATTGAGTCATTGCCAGGTTTTGCAAGCGGTTTGAGTGTCCATTTCTCTCCGGCTTTGTTCGATTCATTGCGACTGACGTCGAGCAGCTGGGGATCCACATTATTCAGGATGCTTAGTCGAAAAGTGCTTTTAGAGAAATGTCCACCAATGACGGATTGTTGTAAGTTTGGTTTAAAGACTAATTCAGTATCAAGATTTTTGTTCTTCAGCGTTTTCAAATCAATGCTGACAACCGAGCCTGCGTCATAATTTGATAAAGCCGTATTCCAGTCAGAGAGGAGATAAACTATGAGGTTATCTTCTACCAGGCCATAGGCAACAGCATCGGTAGGCATCGGAACCTTTATAATTTTGCCGTTCGCTTCTAGCACATAAACTTTAGCGTTGTCGAAATCATAATTCTTCCAGATGAGAGCGTAGGATTTTCCATTCCACGTCGCCTGAACCGGAAAAACGTCTAAATTATCTTCGGCATTAAAGATCACTTTCGCCGATTCGATGGGCGTACCACGACGCCATAATCTAATCGCAGAAGAGCCCTCAGTTTTCGCGACATATTTTCCATCATAACTACTGGAGAAAATAATAGTGTCATCGTCTAGCCAGGCCATATAGGTTCGAGCGCTAGGGATAACAAAGCCGTTTTCGACGAACTTTCCTTCACTGATGTTGAATTCCCGATACTCCTCTGCGTCAGAGCCTTTTTCAGAAATACCGATCAAGCAAAGGTCGGGATTAGTCTGACTGCACTCTCTGGTACCCATTACTCTCGGCTTACCTTCCGTCCTGGTCATGTCATCAAAATCTATCAGATCATGCCAGGCAGGGTTCTTTTTGTTGCTTTCCTTAATGGACATGGCGCGCAACACGCCTTGAGGATGATCATTGTCCTTATGCAGGTAAGCAATTTTACGTCCTAGAAAAAACACGTCATTTAGCCGGTCGTCTTTCTCATAGTAAGCGGTTATCTTGCGGGTGATCGTTTTATAATTATCTGAAGTAGCAAATTGTTCCAAGGTTCGTTTGCTTTGCTCTCTCACCCAGGCCATGGATTTTTCTGAATGAACATCTTCAAGCCATAGAAAATCATCAGGTGGGGAAGAACCAGCCGCAACATTAATATCCAGAATAAAAAGAAGGGCTAATTTTAAAAATAACATTCTCATTTATATGTTCTCATAGCAGGCGTCTTTAGAACGAGTCAAAAGTAAAGGTGTGATGCTACCGCAAAGGATTGCGATTTGCAGCATATAGTCTAAATGCAAACAGGCGCCAGTTGTAGTTTTGTCATCAAATGCCTGGACTTTATCCTGGCCTGAGCGAGCGATGTGAGAAATTCCGTATTCAACTATCTGTTGAAGGAACTATCTGTTGAAGGAACTATCTGGACTATTGAACCCCAGACTCTACTATAACTTTAGAGAGCTCGCCTACCCTTAATACCCTGATCCTGATCACTAGTTTATTTATGGGCGGCAGGCAGCAGGGTGGCTATCTGGCAAAATTCCTATCCCGGTGCTAAGCTTAGTTCACCTGCTGCAAGCCAGACTTTTGTTCTGGGCCAGGGAGAGACGGGCTACGGGATAATGGACAGATAAGTTTATATTTCAACTAAACAGACTAAGAATCGTTATTTATGCAAAAACAACAAAAGCGCTCTCGAACGCTACAAACTAAAATTTACGCTACCTTATCAGCCATATTTATCCTGGTACTTGTCGTTTCTGTGTGGTTTTCCATGTATGCAGAGCGGAAGTTGATTACGGAAGTGATATCGCAACAGACCCATGGTGCAGCCGAGTCTTATTTTGACAGTATCAACGTTTTAATGTTGTCTGGCACCATGTCGAATAGAACCACGCTGCAACAAAAGATGCTCAGTAAGCCGGGCATTATTGAGGCGCGCATAATTCGCGGGGAGTTGATCAACAAGGTTTTTGGTAAGGGCCTGGAGGATGCGCAACCACGAGATGAGCTGGATAATCGGGCACTGAATGGCGAAGATATCATGCTCGAACACGAGCAGGACGGCGAGCGAGTCATAACGGTGGTAGCCCCTTTAAAAGCGACCAGGGATTTTCGTGGTACCGACTGTTTGAGTTGTCATCAGGTCGACGATGGAGCCGTTTTGGGTGCGGTACGGGTATCCTATTCACTGGCTGATCTGGATAACCAGATCGCGACCAATCAAATCAATTCATCTCTAACCCTGGCGTTGCTGTTTGTGGTTGGCTTACTAATCAATGCCGCTATTTTCCGGCGATTTGTTATTTCGCGTATCAAACGACTGGGCAAAGGCATTCAACGCATTGAAAGCGATTCTGATTTAACTACCCGGATTCAGGCTTTTACCAACGACGAAATTGGTCAGGCTAGCCGCGCGCTAAACGATATGCTGGAAAAATTCCAGGGTAGCATGAAACGAGTGGTCACTAATGCGCGCGAATTAAAATCGGCCGCCGATCATATCGCACAAAATGCCAGCACCACCGCTTCGGCGATATTGGAGCAGCAGTCTGGCACAGAGATGATGGCCGCCGCAGTTAACGAAATGGAAGCGACGTCCAGTGAGGTTAAGAGCAACGCGGGCATGACCGCTGAAGCTTCCGAAGAAGCGAACCAGGCGGCACAAAAAGGAGAAAAGGGAACCCAGGTCGTAATTGAGGCGATTAACAAGCTTTCTGGTGAGATCAGCAGCGCAGCAGAAGTTATCCGGCTACTCGACGAGAAGTCAAAAGCTGTTGGTTCGGTACTTGGTGTGATTAAGGGAATAGCTGAACAGACCAACCTGCTGGCGTTGAACGCGGCCATTGAAGCCGCCAGAGCGGGCGAATCGGGGCGCGGGTTTGCTGTTGTTGCAGATGAGGTTCGGGCGTTGGCCAACAAAACCCAGGAATCTGCTCAGGAAATAGAGGAAATGATCGGGCAGCTGCAAGCTGAAACCGTAGATGCCGTGAGGGTGATGAATTCGGCCAATGAGTCGGCGCTGGTGAGTGTCGAGCAGGTTGAAATGGCGATGCAGTCTCTGCGACAGATCACAGGCCATGTTTCAAAAATAAATGAGCTGAACTTTGTTATGGTCAACATTGCTGACGATCAGGCGGTGGCATCGCAGGAGATCAGTTCAACCGTGTTAAATATAAGCGAGTTGGCCGGAAAGTCGTCCAAAGATGCGGCAGAAACTGCGCAGTTGAGCGAGACGCTGCGGAATCTGGCGTTGGAGCTGGATAGTATGGTGGATCAATTCAAGATTGATTGAGAGCAATCAGGTTAGCCTGTGCAGATCACAATAACAAAAAGACAATTGTGAAAAAATACATGAAAAGAATTAGATTTTTCATCGCCAGTTATTGATATTTTTGTTAGTAGAAACGAACGACACTAAAGCCCGATCAGCCCGATTGGGCTTTTTCGTTATTAAGGAATGTTAGCCAGAATCATTGACGTGGCTAATATTTTTCGATGACATTGCAAGCTGCAAACCACTGACTTGAGTTATAATGCCCCGAAGTTAGCCCAAGAGAATTACGACCTTACAGGACAATCATGAAAAAAACATTTGAACTAACTCACCCTAAAATCAAAGTCGCCAGAATGGCCGATGCAGTTAAACACGACATTAAGAAATATTTAAAAAGAGAACGAAACAAGACCCTACCCGATGAAGCTGGTTTCTGGGAATTTGATTGTAAATTTGGCGCGACAGAGCAGTCCGCCGAGGTTGTTCATTATAAAGAGTTCAACCAGAAAATTGATGAAGCTGAGAAACAGGGCCTGACGTCCTTTTATGTGGAGATTTTAGCTAAGCCCGGTAAAAAGAAAGCGGAGTAAGATCTGATTTTTTTACCGGGGAAAAAGGAAATAAAGCGGTCATTGCGAGCAACGTGCGGTAATCGGGTTAGTAACGAGCATTACTTTTTTGTCGAGGCAGTATGGAAAAAACGCCATATCGCACCTCTGCGAAAATTGTGCGTCAGTAAGGCTATGGTGTAGTAGCTCAGTCTTGAACAGGAAACTTATTGCAAGCTCAATTCTTAGTTTGTAGGACTCTCAAGCTCAAGAATCTTCTGCTTAATTTCGGTGATCTGTTGGTCTAATAACTGCAGCTTGTCTCGTTCGCTGGTTGTTGCCTTGGTCACCTTTTGCTCTATGGCTGCAGCTGTTTCCTGAGGCGAGTCATTCTCTATTTGAGACTTTTTCAGGGCGATGGCGTTTGCTAATTCCTGCTTTTGTTTTTCATACTCGCTCAATGATCCTTTAAGTGAAGCGATTTGAGCGGCTGCCGGCTCTGGCTGGTTGCTAATTGCTGGTGAGGATTCAATCTCGGCCAATTTTTCAGTCAGCGACTTGATTTCCGACTTGAGTCGACCATTCTCTTTACTCAACCAGTTTGCGCGCGACTCGGCTTTCTTGGTTTTATCTTGTTGCTGCTGGAGTTGCAGTTTGCTTTCACCGAGCAAATCGCTGCCTTGGGTAGCATTGGCCTGCGCCTGTTTTATCTTTTCATTGGCCTGCTCAAAGCGGTTGTTTGC
>Ga0316209_1002837_pt1 | contig 12931 bp, 7 predicted proteins | sample 6monopyrite_MG_FD_204945 | JGI IMG/M metagenome (GOLD analysis project Ga0316209, IMG submission 204945) | Microbial mat bacterial communities from mineral coupon in-situ incubated in ocean water Damariscotta River, Maine, United States -... | ecosystem: Environmental > Aquatic > Marine > Coastal...
TTCAAAAATCCGTCACGTATAATGCCTGCGTTGTTAATTAATGCATCGATTTGTCCGAAATGATCGAAGACCGATTGAAACAGATCGACTACCGACGATTCGGCAGAGATGTCCGATGCGTAACATTCTGCCTCGATACCTTTTTCCTTCAGCTCCATTCTCAAAGATAGTAGCTTTTCAAGGTTAATATCGATAAGTGCTAGCTTAGCACCTTGTTGTCCCAATCGACGGGCAATTTGTGCACCCAGTCCTTGGGCGGCACCAGTGATGGCAATGGGAACCAAAATATGGTCGAATTTGGCTTTCATAGCATTTTTAAGTTGCAACCTGCGGGTGCCTTTTTTTAATTGGACTTGTTCGTCATTTGGCAAATTAATCGCGATAGTTTTTGAACCGGAATTGCTATGACCTGCATAGAAAACTACGTCATAGGCATTTAGATCCGAGTCTGTTCCTGGTGTTTCTTGTTTGTATTTTTGCTCTACTGGTAAACCCAATTGCAATTCGGGTAAGGCGCTGTTCGGAATAAAAACTTTCGTAGTCCTTAGATATTTTTGAAGAAAGAGAGTCTCTTTCTTCTGCTTTAATACTTTGAATTGAACAGGTACTAACAAATAGTGCGGTCAAGAAAAACCATTGAGTTTTGTGTAGCTTGGCGACTCCATTTTATTCTTATTTTTTTTGTATCGTTTATTTATTCAGATGAGGTCCATTAAATATAGCTTAGTTGCTCACGGAATGTGCTTTATTTCTGATGATTCCAGTCACTATGATTGAGAATAACTTTAATCAAACCCCCTACGCTTGATCCAGAGAATATAGCTAAATTAATTCTTAAAGGCAATTAAATATACTGCTCTAACTGGAATCTGCATGATAAGTGAATCTTTATTTTGCTTGTCATTCTAGAAGCGTTCAGTATCAAAATATAACTATTTAGCTGTAAAACCTATTGAGGCTGAGTTGGATTATATTTTCTATGTCCTGCCATTTCGTAGGTACGCTTATTCCATATGTTCCCTTGCTTACAATTGGTTGAATATGAAATCCTTTGTACTGAGTAGCAAAATAAAAACTACTCACGATGCCGATGGTCGCACCAACAAGTACATCTTCAATATAATGCTTATCCGATACTACACGGCTATATCCAACAAAAGATGCGCTTATGTAGACTGGAATGGCATATTTTAAACCATATCTTTTATGTATGAAGGATGCTCCCTGAAAGCGGCGGATGTGTGGCCTGATGGAAATGATTTGCTTGATCCATTTGGTCTATCTTTCTCGATAATATATTTTAATCCGTGGGTCGCCGCAAAATTTGTAGCGAATGATTTGTAAAATTGGCGTCGACCTTCTTCATCGTCTAAATGAAAAGTACTGACGTAAGCAATACCTGGTATTAGAATTTGAAGTAGATCACCTGCTTTTTCGATCTTATCTGACGCAATAACGCTACTAAAAGAAAACAGAATTGTTGCTATTAATGCAACGGTGCAGATTCTGTTCTGTTTTAACAAAATGTTCTTGCACAAACCGTCACTTTGGTGATCCACGACGGTTGAAACCGAAACTTATAATAAGTAGTAGTAAGAATCCTAATGAACCTCCACCGCCACTATTATTGACTGGAGGAGGAGGGGTGGGTGGAGGTGCAGCGTTAACAGTTATCGATACGGTTGCCTCATTCGAAGTCGCGCCGTCATCATCCATCACGGTATAGGTAAATAAATCGGCACCACTAAACCCAGTGGTTGGTGTGTAGGTGATTTGACCGTTTGCAGCCACGGATGTGGTTCCATTTTGTGCGGCAGTTCCAATTGCAATGGTTGCAGCATTTAACGTTCCATCAGCATCGGTATCATTGCTTAACACACTAATCGTTACTGCAGTGTTGAAATTAGTAGTGACATTATCATTGTTTGCCACCGGTCCTTGATTGGCTGGCTCGGCTTCAATAGTAATAGAGACAGTAGCCACATTTGAAATGGCACCTAAGTCGTCATTAATGGTATAAGTGAATGAATCTGCTCCACTGAAACCGGCATTGGGGGTGTAAGTTACCACGCCGGTTGTGGCATTGATATTAGTGGTGCCGTTAGTTGTATTTGTGACGATGGTGACAGTGGTCGCATCAACGGTGCCATCGGCATCGGTATCATTAGCAAGCACATTAATATCTACAACCGTTTCAAATGGGGTAGTTGCTGAATCGTTACCCGCGGTTGGTGCTTGATTTGCAGGGGCGGCTTCAACGGTAATCGACACTGTGGCTGTATTGGACGTTGAACCGTTGTTATCATTGACGGTGTAGGTAAATGAATCGGCTCCATCGAAACCACCATTCGGTGTGTATGTGACTACACCGGTTGTGGCATTGATGCTTGTGGTGCCATTGGTTGTGTCGGCGACAATGATAAGAGTGGTGGCATCGATTGTTCCGTCAGCATCCGTATCATTAGCCAGAACGTCGATATCTGCAGCTGTTTCAAAAGCGGTTGTTGCGGAATCGTTATTGGCTACCGGTGATTGATTTGCAGCTTGAATCGTAATGTTCACCGTTGCAACGTTAGATGTTTCACCATTATTATCATTGACGGTGTAGGTGAAAGAATCCGCCCCTGTGAAACCACCACTTGGCGTGTAGCTAACTACACCGGTTGTTGCATTAATTCTAGTAACGCCGTTAGAAACATCTGCAACGATAATCACACTAGTAGCGTCAATTATTCCATCACTATCAGTATCGTTTGCAAGAACGTCGATAGCGACCAATGTGTCTGGTAGTGTAGTTGCCGAGTCATTAGCTGCAACTGGTACTTGATTCACTGCCGCTGTTGGAGTTGAACTTAATCGATTGCCATTGGCATCATAGACATAACTGATGGTTGAGCCATCATCATAGGTGACGTTAGTTAGACGACCCGTCACGTCATAAACATATGATTCGAATGCATAGATAGAAGTACTACAAAATGAAAATATTAATAATCCTATCGTTTTTTTTAACATATTTTTGTTCATGATTTTCAATCCTCTTCAAACTCAAATCCAAATAAACCTTCAAATATTGCGAATAATCCACCCGAATCACCAATTAACGGAACAGTATCTTGACGAAATTTTTTAAGACGTGCCTGAGCCGTTGCTCTATCAATTGTAGCTTGTTCGATTTTAAATATTTTCTGCTCTGGCAGCCCAAGCTCCGTTTTTGCATAACGAATTATTGCGATTTTATTATCGATTTGTTTTACTGGGAACTGATCTAATTGTCCTATAACTGAGGTGATAGAACTCGGTTGTTTTATCGAAGCTTCACCTGCAGATTCTCTTTGTGAATCCAAGTCGATGCCTGAAGGATCAATATTAACGAAGCTTGAAGAACTCTGTCCCAGCCCATTTAAATTGACACCGTAAGTGGCTCCCGTATTGGTTCCATTCAAATCTATTTGATCAAGAATAGGATCATCTTCTGAAATGCTGACGATACCGCCTTGCTGGTTTAGGAAAAAAGCTGAGGATAGGGAAATTCGCTCCGTTTCGGTTTCGTCTTGCTCATGGAGTTCACCAGAAGCATCTACTGATATTCCGAACTGCGATAAATCGAACCTCGTTAAATCGAACTGATATGGATTTATTTCGCGTGGTGTGATGTGAACGATGGGGTTACGAGTAATAAAACGTCCCGTCATGGTATTAAAATAGCGAGTGTCAATAGTAAACATGCCATCGCCTTCATTCATCACACCAAACTCTCCTTTCAAAGTAAAGGGATTGGTTACTGCGCCCGAAGAGCCGGTTATTTCACCAAAAGGTGTATACGCGTAACTCGCCGTTATCTGCAAAGAATCATTAGTGACATAAGCGGTGTTGCCGGATTCATCGAAATGATAAAACTGGCGAGTGTCGTCACTGGCATTAATGCTTGAATGTAGCTCCCCCGTTGGTAGGAAAATATTGTATACAGAATCTACACCCTCTTCCTGTTCAATATTGACCACTCCAGAGCCTATTCCGTAATTCCATTTATAAGCTTTTACTACGCCATTAAGCGTTTTAGTGATATGGCGACCCGTAGCGTCATTCGTAAAATTTGTCGTGCCGGACGAGTTTGTAAAACTATCTAATTTGGAATCCAATCCCCAGGTATAACTGACGCCTAATTCGAGTGTTGTTCTTCCCATCGCATCGTAAGTGACACCATTTAATTGCGAAGCCGTATCCGTAGTCTGGTTACTAGCAGAAAGATTAGAAGCGGATGGAACAAGAGGCAAATTACGAGTAGCTGAGGTCACTTGACCTTTGGCATCTCGAACTAAATTAATGCTAGAAGATATCGTGGAGCTATTTTCGGCTATTCCAATGAGTCGATTATCATTATCGTAAGTTTTAGTCGTACTCATACCGTTTGGACGCGCAATAGCTGTCATATTTCCCGCCGCATCGTAGCTGAAGGTGGTCGTCCCACCAACCCAGTCACTAATTTGCGAGACTCTATTTTTGGCATCATAGCTGTAAGTAACTGTTTTAGAGGGCGCTAATGTCATGCTTGTCACTCTTCCATTGCTATCGCGCACCATTGTTATGCCGTTGCTATCGGTTATCCGACCGTTTGCATCTCGAACCAAGCTAATATCGTTGGCACTGAGTAAGCGGTTATTGTCGTCGTAGGTATAATTTAATGTAAGTCCATCACTGTAGCTTTTACTGGTGACATTTCCCGCCGCATCATAACCGAAATTCAAGGTTCCTAATCCGCCAGGGAAAGTAACAAGACTCGGTCGATTTCGGTTGTCATAACTGACTGTCTGACTATTGCCAAGTGGATCGGTAGCCCCCGTTTGTCTTCCTTGATTATCATAACTGTGTAGCCAGTTATTGCCATTCGGATCAGTAACACTAGTTATTTGACCGAGTTTATTACGAAGGTAACTCGCGCTGATGGTGCCGCCTGGTAAACTGGAACTGGCTAACTGTCCTTTGGCATCATAGCTAAAATTGGTGGTATTGTTGAGTGGATCGGTAGCAGATAAAATTCTACCCATTGAATCGTAATTAATTCCGGTTGAAAACCCCAGCGGGCTAGACAGTTGAGTCATTCGTCCCATTTTATCGGAAGTGAAATTGGCAGTGTTGCCCAGTGGGTCAGTGATAGAGGTCAACACGCCTTCTAGATCGTAACTCCGCGCGCTATTGTTACCTAATGCATCGACGACTGAGGTCAAGCGATTGCGACTGTCGTAATTAAATAATGAAGTATTACCATTAAAGTCGGTTGATGAACTAACCCGACCTAACTCATCATAAGAGATATTCGATAGATTATTTAGTTTATCTCTCGCGCCGATGACTCGGTCATTTCCGTCATAAAGCAATTGAGAAACCCCACCTGACGGATCAGTGATACTTACCAGATTATTGTTATCATCATAAGTCAGTAAAACCGTATTGCCAGGGCAAGAGCATTTTAAATTCCCTCAATAATCTCGGTTAATAGTTTCTCGTCCATCAAGGCTATTTTTCGTTTACGTTTCATACTGGCATTGCTGGTCGTGTTTTTCTTCAATAAATTGAGGGTTAATCGACGAAGAGTACTCATGACTTCAGCGCCATTGCCTCGTCGTATTCTTGATTCATCTTCTCTAAAACTGACATCAAGCACCCAATGAAGCTTATTCTCTACAGCCCAATGGCTACGCACCGCATTGGAGGCTTTCTTTGCATCTAAGGCAAGTGAGCTAATGTAATAGCGCTTCTCTGTTGTTTTGTTTTCACCGATTTCGCGAGTAGATTGAATTTCAATAATCGTTCTTAAATTTTTCCAACGAACGCTATTGGTTAGCCATTTTTTATTGACCTGAATTTGTCTGCAACGACGTGTTTCTATACGTCCATGCCCCGAATCGACCTCTTCAACACTCTGCTCTTTCAGTTCGGAATTTTCTTTCTGAGCAAATAATTGTTTCACTTCGTCATTTAGCTCGCCTTGATTTCCTTTTAAAGCTAAAACGTAATCAGCACCTTGAGCAACAATCTTTTCTGCTATGGCGGTCTGACAACCCATCGCATCAATTGTGATGATGCAGCCTTTAACTTCTAACAGCTCTAATAGTGCAGGTATGGCGGTTATTTCATTACTTTTTTCATTAACTTTTTGTTGCCCTAAAACCAGGTTGTTTTGACAAGCCCAAGCGCTCACCATGTGAATAGCGCTTTTTCTATCACCCTTTTTAAATGAGCGTCTGACGGTCTTTCCGTCAATCGCTATCACTTCTCCATTGGTCAGTTCACAAGCGGAGTTAACCCATGAAATAAAGCTCTTTTGCAGCGCTTCTGGATCCAATCGGCTAAGAACTCGGGCAATGGTGTCATGTTTTGGAATACCTTTTTTATAAGGGAAGTATCGTCTTAACCAATCAAGCTTGGCTCGTCCAAAGTCTTCTATTTCTTCCCAACCATCTGCACCACAAAGAATCGCGCTAATTGATAAAAATAGGATGTCTAAAAGTTCGTGTTGCCGACATCGCTCTATTCGTGGTTCTGGTATTGTTTCAAAATGGCTAATAAAATCACTCATTGTTCAGAATCTCCTAGTAAGTTAGAAGATCTGATCAATAAGTTACCATTTAGTTCAATTTATAATGATCTTGCCCTGACCGTATTGCCGTTGGCATTGACAATCGACGTCACATTGTCATTGTCATCATATCCAATACTACCGATAGAGCCATCTGCAAAAGTTGCTTGTATTGGACGTTTGAGAGCATCATAGGTGATAATTATTACGTTACTCGAAGCATCGGTAATCGTCGAAACGGTCTGATCAGCATTATAGGTTCGTGTAGTTACCGCACCCTCGCGGTTGGTTGTAGAGAGTGGTTGGCCACTGGCATTGAAAGTTGCACTCGCGGCATTACCAAGTTGATCGGTATTGCTGATTAAATTTCCTAAAGCATCGTAGTTGAAACCATGGGTTGAGCCATCTCTAAAGGTTATGCCTGTAACATCAGATGCAGTCGAGGAACCACTTGTACGCGTTGAAAATGTCACCGAATCACTACTCCCATCAGCATGAGTAGTTCCATTCTTCTTACCACTAATTGGCTCAAAGGTATAACTGGTTACATCACCGAGTCGATCAGTGACAGAGCTTCGTCTTCCGTTTGCATCACTTCCAATAATAATTGAATTACCTGCTTGGTCTTGGCTATTACTTAATTCGCCTGTAGCAGTATGGGTGTGCATTCGAGAATTACCCAAGGGATCTGTCATGGTGGTATCAGGCGATGCATAGACGAAGGAAAATGTGTCCCCGCCTGCATTTGTTTGGGTCGCTACTTTTTCATCGACTGTCCAAGTCTGACTAAATGGGCTATTTCCCTCTGGTCTAGTGGTGCTAGTCATCAGATTATCCAATTGATAGGTGTAATTGGTTATCATGCCACGCGCGTCGGTGACACTATCAAGTAAGAAACCAAAACCATCTGAACCGGGAATATAACCAAAACTGACGTTTCTACCCTGACCATCATCTACTCCGATCAGCTTGCTACCAAACTGTGGCTCGTCAGAGGTAAAATTTAGAACGCGACCGAGTCCGTCAGACACACTTAGTAGCTGGAGTTGACCGTCATAATTCAATGTATGCGTATTACCATTACTATCACTGATATTCATGAGCAGAATTGGGAACCCACCATCGAACTCATAAGTTAATTGGCTACGAGGGTCAAAGAAAAAATATGGGCCAAATTGCACTGGCCGCGTTAATTGAAATGGGATATCCGTCTTACCGGATAGAATCCAATCATCGCCTGATTTGATAAACTCTATCGTTCGACCTCTAGCGCTAATAATAGTTTTGTTACTAGCGCTAGTAGGATTCGTCACCGTCCATGAAAAATTATCACGCCACCCACCCGAAGGGAATAGGCTAACGCCCCGAAGAGTATTGTCTTTTATTTTCGATGCATAGTAGCGAGAAAAATGTAGAGGCAACGGACCGCCTAAGAACAAGTCTGGTTCCACTTGTTCATAAAGTTCGCCGTTAAAAGTGTTTATCGGATCGCCATCGCGTCCGCTGGAGACATTATCAGCATTTGTTGAATCTGGGTCACCGGTAATTTGGACAGTTCGAGTATCTTCTGTCAATCCGGTAGGTGCAGGGCAAACCCATTTTACATAGAGACTAGGCGATCCAGAATTTAGCGTGCTCGTTATCGTGAAAGTCGCGGGGCTAACTCCAACAGCCATTGAAGCTGGTGTGATTGTGAGATCGCCTGGCGGTAAAGAGCTATTAGTTACTGTACAAACCACATCGCAGCTCACGCTATATGTTGCCGAGCCGCCAGGATCTAATTGAATTGTAGATGGGGCATTTAGCGTACATGAATTGGCCAACACATGAGGTGTAAAGCTAAATAAAGATAGTAAACTCGCGATGAATAGAAATTTAGTCCTCAAAGAAGAAAAACCAGCCGTTTTCATATCGAATTCATTTATTGACTGCTTGTGTCTCTCATTATGGATAACAAAAACACTAGTATTTATTAAGTACATATTCACACCTAAATTTTTTAGACTGTTAGTGATATAGGGGTGTTTCAACTGTAAAATGTGTAATTTATCTCGCTAGACTTTCAAAAATCGCGATGCTAGTATCATTAGAAGCGTGTAAATAAAGGGACTACATGGCCAACGACATTACTCAACTGCTTGAACAAATACACATTGGCAATAAGGATGCTGAGGGACAGTTAGTGGATGTTGTTTACCCAAAACTCAAGAACATCGCTCGAAAACAAATGAGGAGTGAGCGTTCTGGGCATACACTGCAGGCAACAGCCTTAATCAACGAAGTCTATCTAGAGCTTTTTAAATCATCTGATAGAAGTTGGGATACCCGTAACGATTTTTTCGCTTATGCCGCAACCACAATGCGCCATATTTTAGTTAATCATGCCCGTAAGAAAAACACTCAGAAACGCGGTGGGGATTTACTCCAAGTCACTTTGATTGATTTACCTAGTGAAGATCAAAAAGAAGATGACTTGATAATACTAGATGAAGCGTTGTCAAAATTAGCCAAAATAGATGAGCGCAAAAGTAAAATCGTAGAGTTGCGATTCTTTGGTGGACTCACCATCGAAGAAATTGCACAGGTTATCGAATTATCTACATCGTCAGTTAACAAAGAATTAAAGGCAGCAAGGGGCTGGCTCTTTCATAAGATGAAAGGGTGAATTAATGGCTGATTCTAAATTGACAGAAGAGCAAGAAAAACGAGTTTTCGAAATCTATCAGAAAGCCCTCGAGCTGGATATCGATGCGCGAATGAAATATATAGAAGAAGCCACTGAGGATGAAAAAAAACTAAAAGACGCGGTATTCGAGCTTGTTGCGTCGTCGGAACAGGCGGAACGGAAACACTTTATGCACACTCCCGCTGCGGATTTGAGTCAGTTAGACTTATCTAAAAACACTTCGCAATCTAATTCGTTGTCACAAGAAAATGAAGCAATCCCACTACCAATCGGCAATTACAAACCTACTAGGCTTATTGGCGAAGGCGGCTTTGGTAAAGTTTATTTGGCTGAGCAATCAAAGCCTGTTTCACGAGAGGTCGCCTTAAAGTTAATTCGACACGAGCTTATCGATGAACGGTTCATAAAACGATTTGAAGCAGAAAGACAAATGCTAGCGGTACTTAATCATCCCAACATTGCACAGATATACGATGCTGGTGCTACCGATGAAGGTAGACCATTTTTGGTTATGGAGCTTGTTGACGGAATTAGCCTAACGAAATACTGCAACAAAAAAAAGCTCGGCATCCGTTCGCGCTTAAAAATCTTTATTCAGATCTGTATGGCGATTCAACATGCCCACCAAAAAGGGGTTATTCACAGAGATATTAAGCCTGTAAACATATTGGTCACTGAGCAAGGCGGTGATCCAATACCAAAAGTCATAGATTTTGGTATTTCTAAAGCACTGGATCTCAAATTCAACGAAAAAACTGTAGCGACGATTGCTGAGTTTTTCGGTTCTCCTTCGTATATGAGTCCAGAACAGGTTTCGCAAAATGAACTTGATATTGATACTCGAGCAGATGTTTATAGTCTAGGAATTTTGTTATATGAACTGATGACTGATTCGCTGCCTTTTTCAAGTAAGCAGAGTTTTATTGTTTTAATGAACCAAATTGTTTCTGATGAGCCAACCCGACCGAGCATTAAAATAAGTGAACTTGAAAAGGAGCAGCTTGTTAATCTAAATTACTCCAGTAGGTCGAAGATCCAAAAAGATTTAGCTGGTGACTTAGATTGGATTATTCTAAAAGCGTTGGAAAAAAAACGAGATGATCGTTATGCATCGGCTTCCGCATTTGCTGCCGAAATAACTCGATATTTGGCAAATGAACCAGTATCCGCCCGAGCACCAACTTTTGCTTATAGAACAAAAAAATTCATACATCGTCACATTTTTGGAGTGATGGCTTCCGCTGCAATTTTGTTAGTATTAATAGCCGGTATTGTTGGTACTACTAGCGGCTACATTGATGCAAAAAATGAATCTATCAAGGCGCAGCAACAAGCTGAAACAGCACAACAGACTGTTGCATTGTTATCAGAGTTTTTATCGGCTGTAGACCCCCGTAACAAGGGAAAAGATCTAAAAGTAGTTGAATTGTTAGAAGCCTTCAAGCCTCGGCTAGAACAATTAGATGACCGTCCAGTTGTTCAAGCCAGTCTAATTTATACCTATGCCAAAACTTATAGGGGATTAGGGTTATTTGACGAGGCTGCTACTTTTGCTGAGCGAGCTTTTAAGAATCGTGAAAATCATTTAGGTGAAAAACATCCAGCTACTCTTGATGCTATTGTGTTATGGGCTCAATTACTAAACGAGCAAGGAAAGTTTGAAACTGCTGAACATTGGGCGCGCATAGCCATGATGAGGGTTAACACCAATGAAGTGGAAAATAAAAATATCGTTTTATTAAGAGCTAGTACTGAAGTGGCACATGCGTTAGAGCTTCAAGGGAAATATTCGGAGGCAGAAAAGCTACATCGTAGTAATCTATTCTCCTTTTCTGAACTATTGGGAGACAAGCATCCTGACACTTTAAAATCAAAGAGTCATTTGGCCACGGTACTCATGCTGCAACAGAAACTCGAAGAAGCAGAAGCTTTATTTCGCTCGTTGTTGCTAACAAGTATTCAAGTATGGGGAGACGACCATCCTAATACTCTCAGTATTATGAACGAACTAGCGAGAGTTGTTATTGAAAGTGGAAACTTGAAGGAAGCAGAGTCACTTTACCGCTCCGCTTTTGAAACAAGTATAAAAGTGTTGGGTAGTGAGCATCCAGACACCGTGGATTCAATGTCCAGTCTGGCGGTAATTCTAGGATATCTTTCGCAGTATGAAGAAGCTGAAGAGCTTAATCGACGAGCAGTTGAAATTAGCACTAACACTCTGGGCGGCGAACATCCCAATACGCTCACCATAATGGGAAATTTAGCAGGATCACTTTTTAGGCTTGAACGTTTCCTAGAAGCCGAAGAACTAATGCGTAAAGTCTGGCAAAAACGCGTAGAAATATTAGGCTCTGAACATCCAGCAACGCTATCCAGTTTACATGGCCTTGCCTCTATGATGGCAGCACAAGGACATTACCTGAAGGCAAAAGAATTATTCCATGAATCGATTGAACGTCAGCGTAATGCACTTGGAAATGACCATCCAGATACTCTTGCTTCAATGGGTAACCTTGCGTGGACTCTGACTAAACTTAAAGATTATTCCGCCGCAATACAACTATATCGCGACACGTTAGCTATCAAATTAAAAGTTCAAGGTGAAGATCATTTCTCAACCATGAATGTTCAGCACACTATGGCAAATGCACTACTAAAACAAGGAGAATATGAAGAGGCCGAAAGAGTATTTAGGCAAGTTATGAATAAGAGAAAACTGATTCTTGGTAGCGAGAAAGTTGATACTATTGAATCCATGATTGGTCTTGGGAATGCGCTAAAATATTTGGGGCGCTTCACTGAAGCTGAAATTTTGTACCAAGAATCGTTAGCACTGCAGATCAAAATTAAAGGAGTTGATCATGCCAGTGTAAAAGAAATCCGTTTATTGTTGCAGGAACTGTCTGGAGCTTCGAAAAATTAAAAGTTAAGTTTATTTTGAATAGAGTTGGACAGGGGAGGCATACAGTAGAATAAAATTTCATAGATTAGAATAACAGACCACTAAATCCTTAACCCACCATCAACTTCAATAATTCGCCCAGAAAAATAATCGTTTTCTAGAATGAATTGGGCCGCGTGCGCAATTTCATCGGGCTGTCCGATCCGTCCGAGCGGAACGCTCGATTCAATATGACGTAACACTTCGGGTTTGATACTTTGGGTCATTTCAGTTTCAATAAAACCGGGAGCGATTGCAGCAACACGAATTCCAGCTCTAGCAAGTTCTTTTGCCCAAGTTACGGTCAACGCCGCTACCCCGGATTTTGCCGCTGAGTAATTACTTTGTCCAATATTGCCCGCTTTAGATATTGACGAAATATTGATAATAACGCCTTTGATTTTTGTCAGCATCATTATTTTTGAGACTTCCCTAGAGCAAAGAAAAACGCCGGTTAGATTGACGTCGATAACAGATTGCCAATCCGATAAGTTTAAGGATTTTATTTCGCCTTCTTTGTCGGGTTTGTTCAAAAATCCGTCACGTATAATGCCTGCGTTGTTAATTAATGCATCGATTTGTCCGAAATGATCGAAGACCGATTGAAACAGATCGACTACCGACGATTCGGCAGAGATGTCCGATGCGTAACATTTTGCCTCGATACCTTTTTCCTTCAGCTCCATTCTCAAAGATAGTAGCTTTTCAAGGTTAATATCGATAA
>Ga0316209_1002840_pt1 | contig 12916 bp, 11 predicted proteins | sample 6monopyrite_MG_FD_204945 | JGI IMG/M metagenome (GOLD analysis project Ga0316209, IMG submission 204945) | Microbial mat bacterial communities from mineral coupon in-situ incubated in ocean water Damariscotta River, Maine, United States -... | ecosystem: Environmental > Aquatic > Marine >...
ACCTGATTTTTACGGGGTGTTGGCATCCGTGCCTCCTGCTTTTTCCTGTATTGAATAGTCTGATTTAGTCTGATTCGTAATCTAAAGAGGATCACTCAGGATGTCAATTGATTGATGGGTGTCTTGTCTTGTTTTTTCCCGGCCACACAAACGATCAAAATACAGTATCATTGCATCTTCTTTTTTCTGGCTCCCACGCTCCCGCGTGGAACCCAATACCGGCATAAACTGATAGCACTGTCCGCATCCCTGCGCGGAGCATGGGGACGAGAGCCGCTAGTCTAATGACAGTGACACAGAAGCATGGAAATGGGAAAAGCTGAAAAATACACATAACAAGACGAAGTAACACAGGCAAATTATGAAACCATCAATTCACAACAAACTGGAAACCATTGCGGACCGTCTGGAAGAAGTCAGTGCCCTGCTCGCTGATCCTGGCGTGATGTCGGATCAAAACCGGTTTCGTGAGTTATCCAAAGAATATGCGCAAATCGACCCGGTGGTGAAATGTTTTAAGGATTACCAGTCCACGTTAGCGGATCTTGGCGAAGCGGAATCATTGCTCAAAGATGATGACCCCGAAATGCGTGAAATGGGGGAAGAGGAACTCAAAAGCGCTAAAGACCGCCAACAGGTACTGGAACTTGAGTTACAAAAATTGCTGTTGCCCACGGACCCTAACGATGACAACAATACGTTTCTGGAAATCCGTGCGGGCACTGGCGGTGATGAGGCCGCGCTGTTTGCCGGTGATTTGTTTCGCATGTATTCACGTTATGCGGAAAACCGCCGCTGGCAGATTGAGATCATCAGCGAAAGCCAGGGCGAGCATGGCGGCTACAAAGAGATCATTCTGCGCATCATCGGCCAGGGTGCCTATTCGCGGCTCAAGTTTGAATCCGGCGGTCATCGTGTGCAGCGCGTGCCGGAAACTGAGTCCCAGGGACGGATTCACACATCGGCGTGTACGGTTGCAGTTATGCCGGAAGTGACCGAAGTGGAACAGATCGAAATCAATTCTGCCGACCTGAAAGTGGATACTTTTCGTGCCTCCGGCGCGGGGGGGCAGCATGTCAATAAAACCGATTCGGCAATTCGTATCACTCACCTGCCCACAGGCACGGTGGTGGAGTGTCAGGACGAGCGTTCGCAACATAAGAACCGTGCCCGGGCCATGTCATTATTGCAGGCCCGCATCACTAATGCCGAGCGGGAGAAGCAGGACGCTGAACAGGCCGAGACCCGTAAATCTCTGGTGGGCAGCGGGGACCGTTCCGGGCGTATTCGTACCTACAACTACCCGCAGGGACGCATTACCGACCACCGCATCAATCTCACCCTGTACAAGCTGGACGAAATCATGCAAGGCAATCTCGATCAGATTGTTGAGCCGTTGATCAATGAACATCAGATTCAACAACTTGCACAATTAAGTGACGAATAACTCCAATACCGCTAAGCCCGGCAGCATCAAAAATCACCTGCTGGATGCAGAAATGCAACTGCGTCACGCCGGATTGACCGAACATCCTCAACGGGATGCCGAGATCCTGCTGGCCCATGCGCTGAAGCAAACACGCACTTATTTGCGTACCTGGCCGGAGTGTATGCTCAACCCGGCACACGCCACACTATTCCAGGCTCTGCTCGTACGGCGCTGCCAGGGAGAACCTGTTGCTTACCTCACCGGCAAGCGCGATTTTTGGGATATGACGTTAACTGTGTCTCCTGACACCCTTATTCCCCGGCCTGAAACGGAAACATTAGTGGAGCTGGCCCTGGAAAAAATCCCACCCGACGCTCGCTGGCGCATCGCTGATCTCGGCACCGGCAGCGGAGCCATTGCCCTGGCTATCGCCCGTGAGCGTCCCCGGTGTCAGATCGTTGCTACCGATATTTCACCCGCTGCATTGGACATCGCCAGCGGCAATGCGGCTCGGCTCAAAGTCAACAATGTCCGCTTTGCCAGCGGTCGCTGGTGCGAGCCTCTGGCGGGCGAATATTTTGAAATGATCGTCAGCAACCCGCCTTACATACATTCTGCCGACCCTCATTTGCAGCGGGGTGATCTGCGTTTTGAACCGCTTACAGCATTGCAATCCGGCCCGGATGGTCTCGCAGATATTCGCACCATTTGCAGCGAAGCCCGACAGCATCTGTGTGAGCCCGGCTGGCTGTTGCTGGAGCACGGTTACAATCAGGGCGCGACAGTGCCCGCTATTTTGCGCGAACAGGGCTATTTACAGATACAAACCCAAAAAGATCTGGCGCAAAACGACCGCATCAGCTTGGGAGCCTGGGTGCAGCCCACACAGGAGATATAGAATTTCCACCATAATCGGGCTAGGATTAAGGCATGGATTCACCCACTGCTGATTTCATTAAAACCCGTGAAATCCACTTTTACAATGTGGACCCGGCGAGCAATGATGCCCGTGAAGCATTGCGCCTGTTGCTGGGCACGCCCAGCATTGAAGACGTGTGTGCATTGACGAATAACTGTATTCAGATCAGCTACGATATCCGCCAGGTTACCCTGCAAACACTGGAAACTGCGCTGATGGAAGTAGGCTTCCATCTCGACAACAGCCTGTTAATTAAAATGAAACGTGCATTGTTTTATTACACGGAAGAAACCCAGTTGATGAATCTGGGTTATCAACATGATCAGGCCAGCTCCACGCTCGATATCTTTGTCAATTGTTATCATCAACGTAAACACGGCTGCCGTGATCAACGACCCGAGTATCTGCGACATTACTCCTGAAAAAACGCCCACTTTCGGTTATTCCTGAGACCTTCGATGAACGATCACCAACTCCTCCGCTACAGTCGGCAAATCATGCTGCCTCAGATGGACATTGCCGGACAGCAACGCCTGATGCAATCCCACGCATTGATTATGGGTCTCGGCGGTCTGGGCTCTCCCGTTGCCATGTATCTGGCAGCCGCCGGTGTGGGGCAGCTCACGCTGGTGGATTTTGATACCGTGGATTTATCCAATCTGCAACGGCAGATTATTCACAGCCACAGTGACATCGACCGTGCCAAGGTGGACTCCGCAGCAGACACACTGCATGCCCTGAACCCGGAAATCACGATAAACACGCTGGACAAAAAACTCACTGACGAGGCGCTCACCCACGCCGTCCGACAGGCCGATGTGGTCATCGATGCCTGCGACAATTTTGCCACCCGTTTTGCCATCAACCAGGTCTGCGTCAGCACGCACACACCACTGGTATCCGGCGCAGCCATTCGCCTGGAGGGACAGGTATCTGTTTTCCCGAATACACTTGGCGGCGATGCTCCCTGTTATCGTTGCCTCTATGACGACATCCCCGAAGCCGAAGCCAGATGCAGCGAAACAGGTGTACTCGCCCCTCTGGTGGGTATCATCGGCAGCATTCAGGCCACCGAAACCCTCAAACTGCTCAGCGGGCTGGGCACACCTCTTGCCGGACGCTTGTTAACGCTGGATGCCAGCACGCTGGAATTCCGCGAAATTCGCCTGCGCCGTGACCCGCAATGCCCAGTCTGTCATAAACCATGAAACATACCCGTCAAAATATAACCCTTATAAACATAAAAAAATTGACCCTGTCATATTTTCAATAAATACTGCGGTCACTCTGAGTTTCGCAGTTGACTGCTTCGAGGATGTATTCACATTTTGATAAACAGCTTGTTGGGTGGTTTTGATGCACTCACCCGACATGATGTTAACAACGGCAAAAATATTACCTAACATGCTGTTGACGTATTATTAAAAAACGTGCATGTAATACCCCTCTGTTCAGCACTCATATTTCAGTCTGTTTTTTGTTCATTTTGATTACCGGAAAAACGTTGGCGGAATGTGGAAACCTTGAATAAAAACGCGGGAATAGTTTGAACGCTTACGGCTATAAAGGTGGACACAACAACAAATAGGTGCTTTAAAAAAACAGTAACAGCATGGATGCAGGGGGTGGTGAGTGACTCAGGTGACAAAACCAGGACGCAAATACAGGGAAATTGGGGAGAGTTTAAAATGAACACAGGCCCGCGCATCACAGGCATCTATTTATGTGTGTTCATCACATTTTTCCCGTGGCCTGCCTTTTCAACAGATACCGCTGACCACAACGCTACTGATCACGAAAATGACAACGCTCTCATGGGCGTCGGTGCCCATTTTGCGTGGATTTTGTTTGATGCCATCAAGGCCGACCTGGAAACCAAAGTTGGCCGCCGTGTCATTTTGTTTGGTGAGAATTCCATGCTTGGCGTCGGCTGCAATGCAGGCATCAAGGCTGCCAGACAGGCTACCCAAAGCCGGGAAACATTTGGTTTTATCTGCTGTTCCTTAAGCGATGAAGAAATCGAAAAAGAACAACTTATCGTCTATCCACTGGTCAAAGAACCTATTCTGATTCTTACCCACAAAGACAACCCGGTGGATAACCTCAGCTCAGATCAGGTGCGCGCTATTTTCCGTGGTGACCTGACAAGCTGGGCCGACGTGAATGAAACGAACAAACCCATCGTAGTAGTCACGCGCCTGCACTGCAAAAAACGTCCTGGTCACTGGAAAACCATTTTGCCCGATCACAAGGCATTCCGTCAGGAACGCCTGAATGTCACCAGTGCTGCGGCCATGGTGCAGCGGGTAGGCGACTTCCGTGGTGCCATTGGCCATACTGGTGCCACCTGGATATTCGATGCCAAAGACCCGATAAAAATTATCAGGGTGGACGGCTTTAAACCCACAGCAGAAAACCTGCGCAACGGTAAATATCCCTTTTATCGCCAACTCTCGGCCATCACCAATCGTCGTCCGTCACCGGATGTGGTCAAACTCATTACTGAAGCACAAACCGGCAAAGCCTTCCGCAAGGTTGCCCGGCAATATGAGCTGCTGCCACTCAATCCGATGCGACGGATGTCACCGGCAAATGCTGCTGCCGCAACACAATAATATTTTCTGTTTATGCTGACCACATACCGCGCACGCCTGTTTTTTTACACCATTTTGCTCATCACATTTTTGGTGACAACACTTGCGTATACCTACACTTATTCACGCGATGCCATTCTGGAGCAAGCTAAATACAATCTTTCAAACACAGCCCGTCTGCTCGCTGGCAATATTGAGATGGAAGAAAACGGACTCCTGCACCATGCCGAAATGATTCGTGATGACCCGCGCATCCAGGAGTATATGTACATGGTCACCAAAATAGGGGCCGAAGAAGATGCCTTGCGCCGGCTGTTTAAGCGTGATTTCAGTTGGCTTCCCGTAGCGCGTTTTGTCTTTCTTGACCTGAACGGCCAACCGCGACTCAATACAAAAAATGCCGACCTTGCCAATACGGTACAGGAACACCTGCGTCAATCACAAAACAACATTTTTTACACCCAAAGCTCACGCGGGTTTGAACTGGTTGCCTGGGCATCTATTTCCTGGCAAGGCACCCCGCTAGGCACCATTGCCATTACCCACCTGCTTGACAAGCATTGGCTCCGCCAGCATCAAAATTACAGTAGCGGGCATCTGTTCATCGAAAAACATAATGTCGTGCAATTAAGCAGCCTGCCCGAAAGTGAAGGTAAAACTTTTCTGCCGCGCGGTGACAGCATTGTGATAAATGACACCATTTATCAGGTGCGCGCCATCCCTCTTGCGGGTGAGAATCTAAGCACGCCTCATCTGTGGCACGGCATTTCAGAACAGGAGGTGCTCAAACAATTAAAACGACACGGCCAGATCATTCTTGCATTGGCCATATTTGGCAGCTTTGCCACGTTAATCATGGGATTGATCATTGCCCGTGACTTCAACCGGCCACTAAACCAGTTAATGGAAATCACTCGTGCAGTCACACGAGGTGCATTACCCATGATGGGCCAAGCTGTGGAAACCAACGAAATTGACACCTTGTCCAACCGTTTTTCCGAAATGCTGCAAAGCCTGCGCGAAAAACAGGAAGAGATCGACCGCGCCCACAGACGGCTGGAAGAATCAGCCATCACCGACTCACTCACAGGCCTGCACAATCGTCGCTACCTCAAACAGATATTTCCGCAACTGTTTGCACAAACACAACGTGAAACACACTGTCTCAGCGGCCTCATGCTGGATCTGGATTATTTCAAACGCATTAACGATCAATACGGTCACCTCATCGGCGACCAGTGCCTTGCCCACATGGGCGAGGTATTAAAAGAATCCTGTCGCGCCAGCGACTATATTTTCCGCATGGGCGGAGAAGAGTTTTTAATTCTGAGTTTGAATGACACGACTCAGGGCGGAAAAATACTGGCGGAAAAAATCCGTGACACCCTGGCAAAAAACCCTATCACTTACCAACAAACGCTCATCAGCATGACCACCAGTATCGGCATTGGACTCACCGACAACCAACTGGATGCAGAGGCCGCATTAACCACCCTGCTGTTTCATGCCGACAAAGCGCTTTACGCCGCTAAAAACAATGGTCGTAACCAGGTGATCATTTATAACGCCTCCTTGCAAAATACCTCCTCCGCTTAACGCTTTGACAGCGCATCACCTGAGCGCTCGACAGGAAAGTTATTACATACCCATACCTCACCAAAACCGAAATGGCTTTACTTGATTAGAGCATAACACTTGTACTATAGTGCAACTATGCAGATTATTACCATTCAGCCCGAAGCCATTTTTCAGGCACTGGCGGACGAAACCCGGTTGCGGATCATCCGCCTGAAAGTAGTGGCGGGAAACGAGTCCTGTTTATGTGAACTGGTTGACAGCCTGCAAGAACCTTCATACAAGCTCTCCCGTCACCTGAAAATTTTGCGCCAGGCGGGACTGTTATCATCCCAAAAAGAGGGGCGCTGGGTCTATCATCGTCTGGTGACAACACCTGCGTATCTGGCGCAGCTATACGCTACCGTGCAGGCACTTCCCGACTCAAAAGGAATCTACCGTGCAGACTTAAAACGCTTCCGTGACCGCTTGTGCCTGCGCGAAGGCGGACGATGCCGGGTCGGCATCCAGTCTGAAGCGTTCAAAACCGAGGCGGGATAGTGATGTCCAGCTGTGGCTGCGAGATTGACATTAAAAACAGGGAGCAAAGCCGTGTACTCATCCTGTTACTAGCTATTAACGGTGTCATGTTTATTGCGGAAATCACCGCTGGCATTATTGGTGACTCCACTGCCCTGATTGCTGATTCGCTGGACATGCTGGCCGATGCCACAGTTTACGCCATTGGCCTTTATGCCGTGGGGCGGAGTCTGCTTGTCAAGGCGAAGGCCGCCCATATCAGTGGCATTTTTCAAATCGTACTGGGGCTTGGGGTATTGATTGACATCGTGCGCCGCACCATTACCGGCAGCGAGCCAGTATCAGTCATGATGATTGTTATAGGGATGGTGGCACTGATCGCAAACACGATTTGCCTGGCGTTAATCTATAAACACCGCCAGGGTGAGGTGCATATGCGCGCAAGCTGGATTTTTTCAAAAAATGATGTGATTGCCAACCTGGGTGTCATTGGTGCGGGCTTTCTGGTTGCCTATACAGGTTCATTCTGGCCTGACCTGGTTATCGGTTTACTGATTGCTGTCATTGTGATTAGAGGTGGTGTATACATTATCAAGGATGCTAATCGCGAAAAAAATCAACCGGAAAAAACACTGTAATCATGCATCGATTCGTCGTCTCTTTACTGATTTTCGCTGTACTTGTCACCAATGTGGCTTGGGCGGTGGACGACTGTTTTTTGCCGTATTCACAAACGTCAAACGACGCTTCCGGGCTGATGCTGCCAGACAATCTGCCCGATGATCGGCAGAATGACGGTGTTTGCGATGATCTTTGTATCGGTTGGCTTCATCTTGTCGCCATTACGTCGGGTAGCAAGCTCGATTATTTTCCATCTACCCGTCAGGATGTGGCGCGTACAAACCTCCCTTTTCACTCCCGCAGGCAAGCGCCTCCCGTTCGTCCCCCTCAAATCTGATTCTGCGATGCCTCCCTTTAATTGCCAAAGGGAAGCGAATCCAATACCCGACCTGCTTGAGCTGTTTCCGGAGAAATAGATGATGAATACGACAATAAAACACGCCCTCACCCTCTGCCTGTTAATAAGCGCCCTGGCCTTTGCCCCCCTCTATGCAGAGGAAGAACATGAAGAAGAAGGTGGCATCCCGCCCATGAGCGCAGAACAGCGCCAGGCGATGGGCATTTTGACGCAAACCGTCACCACCCGATTGCTGATGGATGAGGTAGTCGCCCCCGCCGAGGTCACTGTCAATCTTTACCGTACCGCCGAGGTGACACCGCGCATCACCGCCCAGATTATCCATCGCCACGCCCGCATGGGGCAGCAGGTGAAGAAGGGCCAGAAGCTGGTCACCCTCTCCAGTGTCGAGATGGCCGAAGCGCAGGGTCAATTGCTGATTGCTGACAAAGAGTGGCAGCGGGTGCAGACGCTGGGCCGCAAGGTGGTGTCTGAAAAACGCTATGTCACCGCTCAAGTTGATCACCAGCAGGCCTACGCCAAGGTACTCGCCTTTGGCATGACCGAGGCGCAAGTGAAGGCGTTGCTGAAACAGGGGGATGTCTCCAGGGCGACGGGCACCTTCGACCTGCTCAGTCCCCAGGCGGGTACGGTACTAAACGATGATTTTGTGATTGGGCGCGTGGTGGAGCCGGGTCAGGTATTGATGGAGATCAGTGACGAATCGCGCCTCTGGGTAGAGGCAAAGCTAGCGGCGGAGGTGGCTGACCGTATCGAGGTGGGGGCTTCCGCCCGCGTGAGCAGCGATGAGCGCCAGTGGCTCAGCGGCAAGGTGGTTCAGCTCCACCGCCGTATGGATGAGACAACCCGCACGCTGGCGGTGCGTATCGAGCTGGACTCTAACGAGGGCGGCCTGCGCCCCGGTCAGTTCGTCAAGAGCGCCATTGCACTCACGGCGGGCAAGCCGGTGACGGCGGTGCCCCGTGGGGCGGTGGTGTTGCTGCAAGGGAGCTATGTCGTCTTCAAGCCGGAGGGTGAGGAGATTCACCCCGCGCCGGTGGAGCGTGGGGTCACTCGCGGCAACTGGACTGAGATCAAGGCAGGTCTGGCCTTGGGTGACGAGATCGTGACTCAGGGTGCCTACGTGCTCAAGTCGCTGCTGTTGAAATCGATGATCGGCGACGCGGATTAGGGGGCAGTCATCATGTTAAATAGTCTGGTTGAAGCGTCCTTACGCTATAAATTTCTGGTGATTGTCAGTTTCGCCGTGGTGGCCTTTCTCGGCTGGCGAGCAGTGATCACGGTGCCCATTGATGCCTTTCCCGATGTCACCCCGGTGCAGGTCAACATCTACACCGAGGCGGCCGGTCTGGCGGCGGAAGATGTGGAAGAGCTGCTCACCTTTCCGGTGGAATCGGGCATGGCGGGGCTGCCCGGTGTGCAGGAGATTCGCTCGGTGAGCCTGTTCGGACTCTCCTATGTATCGGTCTATTTTTCCGATGATCTTGACATCTATTTCGCCCGGCGACTGGTGATGGAACGCCTGCAAGAGGTAGGCGACCGCCTGCCCGAGGGGTATGGCAAACCGGAGATGGGGCCGAACACCTCGGGTCTGGGGCAGGTCTTCTGGTACACCGTGGAGCGGGCTGATAAAGCACTGGAACAAAATGTCAGCAACATGGATCTGCGCAGCCTGCAAGACTGGCAGGTGCGCCTCATGTTGCGCACCGCGCCGGGCGTCGATGATGTGATGTCCTGGGGCGGTGAAGAGCGGCAGTTTCAGGTGGTCATCGATCCGTTGCGACTGATGGAATACGACCTCAGCTTCCGCGAAGTGATGGAGGTGATCGAACGCAACAACGGCCAGGTGGGCGGCCAGTACATCAACCAGGGTTCAGAGCAGTACCTGGTGCGTGGCCTGGGATTGGTCGAAAACGAAACCGACATCGGCAACATCGTCGTCAAGGTCGAAGATGGCACGCCGGTCTTTCTGCGTGACGTGGCCGAGATCAATCAGCAACCGGCGCTGCGTTTTGGTGCCGTCACCCGCGACGGTGAAGAGGTGGTGCTGGGTATGGCGCTGGCCCGTATCGGCGAAAACGCCAAGAACGTGGTCGCAGCGGTGAAGGAGAAGTTCGGCGTGGTTGAATCGGCTCTGCCGGAAGGCGTTGCGCTGCGGCCGGTCTACGAGCGTACCGATCTGGTGGACAAGGCGATCAGCACCGCCGTCAAAGCCCTGATCGAAGGCTCCATCCTGGTAGCCATTATTCTGTTTCTTTTCCTCGGCGAGATTCGTTCGGCTATCGTCGTCATCTCCGCCCTGCCGCTGGCGATGTTGATCGCCTTTATCTTCATGGGAGAGATGGGCTTGTCGGCCAATCTCATGTCGCTGGCGGGGCTGGCCATCGGTATCGGCATGATGATCGACGGCGCGATTGTGATGACCGAAAACGCCTTTCGCATCATGGCTGAATGGCGGGAGAAGGGTGAAAAGGTCAATCGCAATGCCGCTGTGCTGGCGGCCGCCAAAGAGGTGGCCAACCCCATCGCCTTCGCCATTCTGATTATTATCGTCGTCTTCATGCCGCTGTTCAGCCTCCAAGGGCTGGAGGGCAAGCTGTTCAAACCGATGGCCTTCAATATCAGCTTTGCCATGGCCGGTTCGCTGCTGTTGACGCTGACCATTATCCCGGTGCTGGCAGTGTTGATCCTCAAACCCAAAGAGGAGCGCGATACCCTGCTGGTGCGTTGGTTGAAGCGCGCCTACCTGCCGACGCTGGCGTGGTCACTGGCGCACAAAAAAACCGTGGTGGGCGGCGCGGTGGCGTTGTTGATCGGCGCGTTGGCGCTCTTCCCGTTGCTGGGGAAAGAGTTCATGCCGCAGTTGCAGGAGGGTTCCATCATGTGGCGCGTGGTCTCCATTCCCTCCACCTCGCTGGAGCAGTCCATCGAGATCTCCAAAGATGTCTCCCGCGTACTCACCGCCTTCCCCGAGGTGAAAACCACCATCGCCATGATCGGTCGCGCCGAGAAGGGCGAGACCGCCGATGTGAACTACATGGAGATCTACACCGAGCTGAATCCCCATGATGAGTGGCCCGATGCCAACCGGGAAATGCCTGATCTGGTGGATGAGATGCGCGAGCAGTTGGAGGTGGCGGTGCCGACGGCGGTGATCAGTTTCACTCAGCCGATCCAGATGCGGGTGGAAGAGTTGATCTCCGGTGTGCGCGCCACCTTGGCAGCCAAACTCTATGGCCAGGATTTGAAGGAGTTAGACCGCATCAGTCAGCAGGTCAAAAACGCCATCTCACAGGTGGAGGGCGTGGCCGATCTCTCGCTGGAGGCCAATCTCGGCAAACCGCAGATCCAGATTCGCGTCAACCGCGAGCAACTGGCTCGCTACGGCATGAACGCTGACGAGGTGCTGACGGTGGTGCGCACCGGCATCGGCAATGAACCGGTCTCGACCTTGATCGATGGCGTTAAACGTTTCGATATCACCGTGCGGCTCAACGATGCGGCCAAAATGTCGGTGGATGCCATTCGCAATATTCCCCTGCGCAGCAGTGATGGTGCCATCGTGCCGTTGCATAAGGTGGCGGATGTGTCGGTTACGGAGGGCTACTCCTTCATCCGCCGTGAGCAGTTGCAGCGTTACGCCGTCATCCAGATGGATGTGCGTGGCCGCGATGTAGACAGCTTTGTCCAGGCAGCGGAAGCGGCCATCGAGGCGCAGGTGGTGATGCCGCCGGGCTACTGGATTGAGTGGGGCGGCGCGTTTGAAAATCAGCAGCGGGCAATGACGCGCCTGGCGATTATCGTGCCGTTGACGATCTTCTTTATCTTCGTACTGCTCTACACCGCGTTCAACTCAATCAAGTACGCCACCCTGATCATCGCCAATGTCCCCTTCGCTACCATTGGCGGTATCGTCTCTCTGTTTATCAGTGGGCAATATCTGTCGGTGCCTTCGGCGATTGGTTTTATTGCCGTGTTTGGCGTGGCGATGCTCAACGGCATCGTGTTGATAAGCTTCCTCAACGAGCTGCGGGAGAAGGGATTGTCTGTTTATGATGCGGTGCGCAAAGGGGCAGAGATGCGACTGCGCCCGGTGATGATGACCGCCAGCGTCGCCATACTCGGGCTGGTGCCGATGCTGCTCTCCAGCGGTGTGGGTGCCGAAACCCAGCGGCCCCTGGCCGCTGTGGTGATCGGCGGACTGATCACCTCCACCCTGTTGACCCTGGTACTGTTACCAGTGATCTATGAGTGGATGGAGACACGAAAATCAACCAAAGAGTCGGGAGAGCAGTCATGAAAGAGATCAAAGCCTTTATCCACCGCAATCGCATCACCGATGTTATTCACGCCCTGAATGAGGCCGGTTTTCGCAATCTTTCCATTGTCGATGTAAAAGGAACGCTCAAGGCGTTGGACAATAAAGAACAGAACTACTCCGTTGAGCTGGGAAGCGCCATCATTACCGAAATGAAACTGGAACTGGTTTGCGATGACGCACGGGTGGATGAGGCGACCCAGCTGATTCAGCAGTATGCCCGCACAGGTCAGACCGATGCCGGGTGGATTTATGTTATCGATATTGATCAAGCGATTCGTATTAATGGATAAAAGTGATGAAGCGCTAACAAAAACAAGATTCCCGCCCTGGTGGGATCATCAGAAAAACTTGTGTAAATTTTGAATATGACGCAATAGGGTTGACCCCTACCCAACAGCTACGATACCACTATTGATATTTTCACATAATGCCTAATAAATCTTATTTAAAGGACTCTGACCCTGAGGTATCCCCACAAATCTCACTTGCATAACACCAATTCTATGTAAGGTTTTATATTATCTAACGCACCTTCGATAGCCTTTTCTGTTAATCGAAAATTCTTCTGGGCAATAAGCAG
>Ga0316209_1002841_pt1 | contig 12916 bp, 8 predicted proteins | sample 6monopyrite_MG_FD_204945 | JGI IMG/M metagenome (GOLD analysis project Ga0316209, IMG submission 204945) | Microbial mat bacterial communities from mineral coupon in-situ incubated in ocean water Damariscotta River, Maine, United States -... | ecosystem: Environmental > Aquatic > Marine > Coastal...
GATTTACATGGAAATTTATAAATCGAAAACAGAGGAAAAAGTCACTGCTCAATTGAAATGGAAGCCACCTCATCAGAGCGAGCAGTTGATTCCCTCTCGAAATCTCTCGCCGGAAGATTATCCCGCAGTTCTGATTGTCGAAACTCCGTTCCCGCCTGATGATAAAAGTGTTGGTTACGAGCGTGGCGTGTCAGTCTCCAAAGAATGGAATGACGCGACAACTTATGCTGCGATTGAAGTGGCGGACAAAGTCATCCGGCAGATTGATGCACTGGCAAAACTCGGTAAAGAACCGAAAAAGAAGGCGGAAATACTTCATAAATTCTGTGAAACATTTGCAACACGAGCGTTCCGACGGCCTTTATCGAAACAATTGAAAGCAGCGATTATCGACCGCCAGTTTGAGCGTGTCGAAGACCCACTTGCCGCGACCAGACGAGTGATTCTTCTGGTGTTGAAATCGCCTCGTTTTCTTTTTTTGGGAATCTCTGACCAATCAGACCCACAGCAACAACAGTACCGTGTCGCAGAATGGATGGCTCTTTGCCTGTGGGATTCAATTCCGGATAAAAAGTTGCTGGCGCTGGCTGCTCAGGGAAAATTAAAAACCGAATCGCAAGTTAAAACGCAAGCACAGCGGATGGTCAAAAATTATCGGACACGCTCGAAGGTGCGTGCTTTTTTTCATCAATGGTTACAGTACGATCATTTTAACGATCTGACGAAATCGAAAGAATTGCATCCGGAATTTGATGAGCATTTCGCTTCCAATTTGCGTACTTCGCTCGATCTACTCATTGATGGGATTGTCTGGAGTGAAAAGTCAGATTTCCGAGAACTACTTTCCACCAATTCCATCTATTTGAACGGGCGGCTCGCGAAGTTTTATGGTGTCGATCTTCCTGAAGATGCTCCGTTTCAGAGAGTTGAATTTGACTCAAAGCATCGAGCCGGGTTAATTTCACATCCGTTCTTGATGGCAGGCATGGCGTATGAAGATGGCAGTTCGCCGATTCATCGCGGGGTTTTTCTGGCTAGAAGTTTGATGGGACGCTTCCTGAAGCCGCCGCCGATCGCGGTGGCTCCGCTGGAAGTCAATTTGAATCCGGATATGACGACTCGCGAGCGTGTGGCACTCCAAACAAAGGGGGCGCTGTGCGGATCGTGTCACGGGCTGATCAATCAGCTCGGATTTACTTTGGAGAAATACGATGCGGTAGGACGATTTCGCCTGAAAGAGAAAGGGAAATCGGTCGATACATCCGGACGTTATATAGACCGTGACGGAAACAACACCGAGTTTATCGGAGCGCAGGCATTGACGGCATTTCTCGTCAAAAGCCCCGAAACACAACTAGCGTTTGCCGAACAACTCTTCCAATATCTAACCAAGCAGCCTGCCCAGGCATTCGGACAAAAGAAACTTCCGGAACTGAGACACTCATTCGAAAAACATGATTTCAACATTCAGCAACTACTCAGCGAAATTGCGAGTCAATCAGCGATTGCCAATCGAGACCTTTCCAAAAGGAAATCAAACTGAGAAGGTACAAATGAAGATTTAATCGACTGATAAATTTGGTTCATTCGAGATTCAAATCCCTGCTTGATTTTCGGTACGCCGGGTTAGAATGCTAAAGGTTATTTTTGGCACCTTCTGCAATCAGCAGGCCGATAAATCGGAACAAGCCCGGTTCAATTTCCATTGTTCCTTGAACTTCCCCTTCGACCATTTTATCGATCATTTCAATGTAGTCGTGAGCCTGCTTAAACTTCTTTTCATCAAACGCTTCAATCAACTTTTCGCGAGTTGCCTTGATTGATTCTTCGAGATCTTTTTTCTCTTTTCGCTTACTTAATGCAATAACAAACGGCTTGATATGTCCTTTGAATTTGACAAATTCGGGGACCGGTTTTGCTTCCGTTTTGTTGATGTGCGTAAGAGTTTCGATGAGCCATTTTTTTGCATTCTCGCCAACTGCAATTGCAAGCAGGTTATCACTTGTTGCGAGTTGAATTTTACAGGGAGTGCCGAAAAGTGAATCGATCATCGGCAGCACGTTTTTACTCATCACGATTTCATGAATGTGTAAATCGCCTACGGTCTCGATATCCATTTTTACTTTGAAGGCATCGTTAATTTTTGGTAGCAGTTTGATGATTTCCTCAGCATCCTTTCCCTTGACCGCGTGCATGGCAGCGACAAGTTCGTGAGCAGATTGTGGGTCATCCTGCTTGACTCGCCTCATTTCAACAAAGCCATCAATGTATCCCAGATCCAACTCCTGCCTCAGCATGGCAATTACCTTTTCGAGGGCTGATTGAGCTGCTTTTTTCTGCTCTTGAGAATATTCTTTTTTCTTCTCGATCTTTTTCAGTTGGACCGGAAGAAATGCTTTGTAGAGGGCTTTGTATCGGTCTTGCCGAGATTTAACAATGGGGAAAAACAGGCGACCAGAGATGACAAAATCTTTTGATTCAGGAATCTCTACAAATTTACTTTTCGCTTCGGTGAGCTGCTTCAATGCACCGGCCAGCTCGGTCCCTTCCAACGCAGTCAGTTTTAAGGAACCTCTTCCTTCATTCTTTTCGCTATCGGTAACCCAACCCGCTTCGAGGTGTTTTATTTCGACATAATACTGTTCCATTTCAGCCAGTTGGTTTGCTGCAAGCAGCTTTCGCAATTCAAACTCGGCAACAGATTCTGTCGACTTTTTCTTAATGCCAGCCAAAACATTTTTATTGATTTCAGCAAAGTTCTTCTGCCGCTGCTCCATCCCCAGTTTATCGTGGTCGATCAATACGGCAGTATCAAACTCAGCCTTTATTAATGGTTGGAGATCATCGAGCGGGCTGGGAATATCTTTGGAGGCAAACTCCTTTTTGTCTTCAGGAACAAAAATAGCGTAATTGAATTTCGTCCGCATCCAGCCATCGTAACCATCGCTCAGATGGTACAGGCCCATTGCTTTTTCTTTGCTGGTGATTCCTGAAGCATCGATATTATTTCTGAAATCCTTGAAATTGGAATAAGGAAAACTTAATCGATAAAAGTCGCCTAGTTTTTCATCGTAATAAATATCGACACGAATTGGTTTTTTTGTATCAACACCATCCAGAAAGATTTCCAGATTCGGTTCAATATAATCGCGCCAGGTTTTCGATTGCTTCGCGAGAGTCTTCACCATATATTCTAGATCACCAATCAATCCATCTGCACTGGATTGCATGATGGTGAGACGGTTTTCCAGAGGTTTTTCGCTCTGCTCTTTTTTCTCGTCCGCAATAGCAGATTGCAGGCAGGCAGACAGAATCAAGCTGGTCAATATGGATGGGACCAGGCCCAAATTTTTCTCGAATACTTTCACAAAATTCTCCTGAGCGGCATATACTAATCTGTCAATGATTTTGCTACTAACGATTGTTGTTCACATCGATACGCAAATGTTAAACAAGATTTCAAATTGGACATAGTCGTCAAAATAAAACAGCCCTGCTGGATCGAACAAAACTTTTTTGTCCAAACCTTGCTGTTTCACCAGTTACGTTGGTGGGAGTGTATTCATTTAAGACAATTTGGGAAAGACACGATTTCAGAGTTTAGCTGCTCTATTTTGCCATTTCTGTTCAGGTTAAGCAATCTAGGCAAGGTATTGTAGGCGTTCATTAGACCTAAATAGGCGAAATAACATGCCTGCACGATCACATTGTAGGTTTGTATACCGAAAATCAGTTTCATCTATTAGGCTCTTATCAATGAAATGCTGCGCAAAAGTGGCAGGATATTTTTGATAAAAAGATAGGTTAGGCTTTCCAGCCTGGCACGAATTTCATTGATCTTTCAATGAATAAAACAGCGATCACCGGTCAATCAGAGAGTCAATCTCATGGAGGCCACATTTGTCAGGCTGGAAAGCCTAACCTACTTTTCCCTATAACGCCAAATACCTAACGCCTCTCTCCCTGTTTGGTTCCGGCTATGCCGGGTTAGGGATTAATGAAGATTGAATATGCCAACTGTAAAAATTAACCGGAGATTCATGTCATCAATTCTTCGTCCGTAACATCCGGGAGTTATACTCTTGTCGTCATCGTTCTTTCCGCCTTGCTGATTTCGGCGTGGGTTGGAATTGTTGTTCGACCTGTCTGGGTGGTACAACGCTTTGCAATTGATACTGCGAATTTAGATGATACTGCCGATGCGGTACCGTTGGGGAAATCTGGTTTATCGCCAAGAGATTTGCTTGCTTACTCAGCAATGGGAACGACACCTGAAGAGACGAAAGTGCTGGTGGTCGAAACCGATGCAGACGGAAAGATTGGTTACTCGCAATTGGTCGCGACTGCTCATTACGGCATCTGGTCGCTGCTTCCTGCATTTGTTGCGATTTCACTTTGTTGGATTTGCCGTGAACCGTTGACATCGCTTTTAATTGGAATTGTCTGTGGCGCATTAATTCTTCAGCAATACGATTTTACTGAGGATGTTCTTTTAGCATCGATGGCAACAAAACAGGCGGCTGGTATTTTGATTCTTTACCTTTGGCTGCTCGGCGGATTGATGGGGGTTTGGTCGAAAACAGGAGCAGCGATTGCGTTTGCCCAAATGGTGACACGCAAATTTGTTCGCGGACCACGTTCAGCCAAGCTGGTTGCCTGGGGACTGGGGATTCTCTTTTTTCAGGGCGGAACCATCAGCACCGTGCTGGTTGGTACGACTGTTAAACCGATAGCCGATCAGCAGCGAGTCAGTCATGAAGAGTTGTCGTACATTGTCGATTCCACGGCTTCGCCGATTGCGTGTTTGCTTGCATTTAATGCGTGGCCCAGTTATATCCAGGCACTTATTTTTCTTCCGGGAGTTGCATATCTGGCAAGTGAAGCGGATCGGATTAACTTTTTTTTCGCAGCGATCCCCTACAGTTTTTATGCGATATTTGCCGTTTCCGGGACGCTCCTTCTTTCGTTAGATATCGCCCCGTTTCTTGGTCGTCGATTTCGTGAAGCCATTCTGCGTTCTCGAACCACCGGGCAATTAAACCGCGAGGGGAGTATGCCATTGTCTCTTGGGAATGAGGAAATGCACGATGTCCCGCCGCATTACCAGCCGCATTCGATTGAATTTATTTTGCCGCTGGTACTGCTGACCAGTGTTGTTGTCGGCAGTTTTATCGTTACCGGCACGCCACAGGTACGTTGGGGGTTTGCGACTGCGTTAGTTGTCGCTGCGGTGATGGCGCTCGGGCGGGGCATGAAACTTCATGAACTGATTGCGGGCATCGGCAATGGTTTGAAAAGTGTCGTTGTTGCCTCGGTCATTTTAATGCTTGCGATAACAATGGGAGGCATCACGCAATCCATCGGCGGCGGAACGTACCTGGTTGAACTACTGGGAAATTCAATTCCCTTCTGGTTGCTGCCCGGCATTTTGTTTATGGTTACCATTGTGATCGCGTTTTCAACCGGCACCAGTTGGGGAACATATGCGGTTGCGTTTCCATTGGCGATCCCACTTGCCATTTCAATTGCTCAGGCGGAATCTCTTGCAGATGAAAAAATGTATTTGATGATCTGCTTCGCCAGCGTGTTGAATGGGGCTGTCTTCGGGGATCAATGTTCGCCCATTTCCGATACAACCGTTTTGAGTGCAATGACAACAGGCACCGATTTAATGGATCACGTTTTAACACAAATTATCCCCGCTTCTGCAGCCGCGTTTCTGGCGGTCATCTGCTGGACTGCAATGGTGTTTATGTGCAGCTAAGAGGCAGGTTTCCAAGCTGAATGAGGAATTTAGAATGTTGAATTATCTATTGAATCTACTGAAACTTGTGTGGGCTGGTCCGTGGTCGTTGTTTGGCTTGTGTATTGGCCTGGGAACTTGTGTAACGGGTGGAAAAGGGCAGCGGGTTGGGAATGTGGTCGAATTTCATGGCGGGTTGGCGAATTGGTTGCTCCAGTTGACTCCGGTCGATGCCATCGCGATTACGATTGGGCATGTTGTTCTGGGGCGAACCGAAGCGGCTCTTGATATCAGTCGAGACCACGAACGGGTGCACGTTCGGCAATACGAACGCTGGGGAATGTTTTTCGTTCCTGCTTACTTTTTACTTTCCGGTTACGTCTGGCTTCAAGGGAAAGAAGCTTACCGGGATAATCCGTTTGAAGTCGAAGCGTATGCCATCGATACACCAAAGCATCGCGGATGATCTTGATACCCGATACGGCATTAATTTGCTATGATGTTAAAAGTGGGATTTTATTGACAAGGTACCAACAGGAAAAATAATGAATTCCATAACCATTTCTTTCATCTTATTATTCTGCACCTATTTGTTTGGCCCCGATTCCTGTATTGCCGGGGATCAATGTAGCATAAAAATTAGCGATGCCGAAACTGATCGCAACGGTTTTCTGATCCACACTGTTTCTTCGCCTTATCAACAAGGAGAAACGAAAATACGTGTTCTGCTGCCAGAACAAATTCAGAAGAAGCAGAAATATCGAGTTCTTTTTATTCTCCCCGTCGAAGCGAACGATGAGAATCGATTTGGTGATGGGTTACTCGAAATCAAAAAAGCGAAACTGCATAACAAACACCACCTGATCTGTGTGGCTCCCACGTTTTCGCATCTTCCCTGGTACGCCAATCATCCGACAGATCGAACGATTCAGCAGGAAACATATTTATTGAAAGTAGTTGTTCCGTTTATTGATCGAAGCTATCCAACAACTCAATCCAGCGAAGGGCGTTATCTGCTCGGCTTCAGTAAATCGGGCTGGGGAGCCTTTTCGTTGATTTTGCGACATCCAGAAATATTCAACAAAGCCGCGGCGTGGGATGCTCCATTGATGAAGCAAAAACCGGATCAATTCGGTATGGAGCCAGTATTCGGGACGCAGGAAAACTTCAAGCAATACAAAATCAGCTCACTGCTTCAACAACAAGCAGACCAATTCCAAAAGAGAAACCGTCTCATTCTGACCGGCTACGGAAATTTCAGGGAACACCACCTAGAGTTTCATCAACTGATTATAGAAAACGGCATCGGCTGTATTTACCGCGACGGTCCCAAACGCAAACATCACTGGACCAGCGGCTGGGTTGCGGAAGCAATCAAACTATTGATGTTGGAATAGAACCATGATGAGTATTGTTTGAGCGGTGCTTATGCTGCAATTGGCTGGGGTAATGTAAAGCGGGCTTCATCTGCAAGAATTTCTTCAACCAGATTAGCATAGTCATGAGCACCTGCCGAATCGGGCGCGTACTCAAAGATCGATTGTGCGAAACTGGGAGCTTCTGCCAGTCGAATATTTCGACGTATTCGACTCTCGAAAATCCGAGCTTTTGCCCAGGGAGAGGCAGGATCGCTTTCGTCGAGAAAGCGAATCAAATCGTCGGTCACATCGGCTGCCAGCCTTGTCCCCGTTTCATAAAGACAAAGCATCATCCCGGTAATGGTCAGATTTCTATTGAGACGCCGTTTGATGAGTGCTGTTGTTTCAAGCAGGCGAGAAAGCCCCTGCAAAGAAAGATAATGTGGCTGGACTGGAATGAACATTTCCGTTGCAGCTGTCAACGCATTGATAGTGACCGTATTCAACGCAGGCGGGCAATCCATAATAATATAATCAAAATTAGATTCGGTTTCTCTCTTTACGCAAGATTCAATCGCCCTTTTCAAAATGAATTCTCGCCCCTGGGCATCCACCAGTTCTATTTCGACAGCAGCCAAATCGATATTGGCAGGGACAATCCACAGATTTTTCTTGACAAGCTGCATCACTTCCTGCAACTTTTTTTGTCCGGAAAAAACTTGATAGATCGTATTCATCCGGGCGTTTAAGTCAATTCCCAAATGTGCTGAAGAGTTCCCCTGAGAATCGAGGTCCAACAAACAAACACGCTTGCCCTGCCGGGACAACCCAGCTGCTATGTTTACACTGGAAGTCGTTTTTCCAACGCCTCCCTTTTGATTCATGATTGCTATGATCCGCATCGGATTCCTTTCCGTAAAACGGACTCGCCGTTAATATTAAAAACTCTTTTAAGAATCGTTTCTTAACCCGGATAAACCGGAACCAAATAAGTTTTACCGCAGAGAACCACGAAAAAAAAACACGAAAGAAGAAACCATCATTCGTTTAACGGCAAGCCGAAGGCGACTGCGTCAACAGGCTTGCTTTATTTTGAAGGTATCGAACCGCGAATAAACGTGAATTTTCGCGAATTATTTTCAGTCATCTTTTCTTTTCCTTTGCGTCACCGCGTCTTTGCGCAAAACTCTTTTTTCTATATTTTTCTCCTCTTTTTGTTTTGCCTCAGTGTTCTCAGTGTTCACTCGGTGGTTCACTTCTTTCTTCTTCGCGGTAAATAAACCCGCCACTTTTGAGCATCATTTCATTGATAAGGTACTAAACGTAACTATACAGTGAATCGATATTTGAAGTGAAGTCCACTTTTCATGGGAAAGGAGTCATCCAGAAACCCTCTGTTCATTCTATTTGTAATTATTAGGCAGCTACCGAAATAGAAAAAAGGCAGAGAACCGAAGTCCTCTGCCTTTTATCTATCAGCTTTTTGGCCTGATTAACTGAAGCTTCAGTAAATCAAATCCCAGCTTATCGACGGAACAATCTACGTCGTCCACCGCTTGACCCGTGAGATCCACTGGAACCATTGGAGCCATGACTTCCGGAGCTATGGTGGTAGCCGCCAGAAGATCCGTTTGATCCATTTGAGCCATTTGATCCATGACTGCCGGAGCTATGATGGTAGCCACCTGAAGAACCATGTGAACTGTGTCGTGCAGCACGACGTGTAGCACGCCGACCGCCGCTTGAACCAAGACTTCCATTGGAACCGTGGCTTCCAGAACTATGGTGGTAACCACCTGAAGAGCCGTGTGATCCATCAGAACCGTGTGATCCATTAGACCCATGTGAACCAGAACTGTGGTGATGGCGTCGAGCCTGTACATCGCCAGTGAAAGCGAGCATCAAAGCTGCAACAGCAGCCACCATTAAAAACTGTACACTCTTCATAAAACTTCTCCTTACGTTGCCTGTCCTGCAGAATATAAAACAACACACAATTACGACTCCCAACGTGAGACCCGTAAGTAAACAAATGCCGAATCGTTCCCCTCCTAAAGAGTTTGCAACAGCCAGGTAGGATGGGATAATTGCGAGCTATATAGAAGGACCATTACCTCAACGAAATGACACTTGCTCTACAATAAATGTTAATCACGGTAGTTTTCTATTGCAAGGGACAAATATGATTATTGGGATATTTATGGCATATTTACTGTTTGGGTAACTCACGGTATCTGTGTTGAACCATGAGGTATTTTCATTGGCAGACATTTATCAATAGTGAATCATGGATTTTGAATCCTGATTGTAATTCTTTCAAATGAAGTTTGCAGCTTAACAGGCCCCTGTTTTTCGCTTCAAAGTTGTCATTTATGTTCTTCAAATTGCTCCCTCTTAATTTCGGTTACGAATTACTGGTCGTATTAAATGCTTCCTATTGACAGAAAACGTGGATCATTTTACGTTGTGACCGCCTCGCCGGTTTTCTTCCAGGAAGGAATGAAATCCAGCTTTTAGATTTATACAATCTCATCCCAATTATCGATTCCAGTAGAGGCTTTTTCTGGAACCGACCCTGCGAATGGAGTCGCACATGAATGCGCCAGTACCTTCGACTGTCCCTTTCCCAAAGTCTGAAGATAATCCGGTCCCGTTGATTGACCTGAAACCACAATACCAAAGCATCAAACAAGAAATTGATGAAACGGTTCAACGAGTTTTCGAGTCTCAAGGTTTCGTACTCGGCGAAGACGTTTCTCATTTCGAAGAAGAGATCGCCAATTATTGCGATTCCCGTCATGCGGTAGGCTGTGCATCGGGAACGGATGCCCTCATTCTGGCACTGAAAGCTTTAGATATTGGCCCCGGCGATGAAGTCATTACAACTCCGTTTTCTTTTTTTGCAACCGCAAGCTGCATTGAACGAGTCGGAGCCATTCCGGTTTTTGTTGATGTGAAAAAAGAGTGTTTCAATATCGATCCCGATGCCATCGCGGCTGCGATCACTCCGCGAACTCGCGCTATTTTGCCCGTTCATCTTTACGGGCAATGTGCCGACATGGATGCCATTTGCCGATTGGCAGTCAAGCATAATCTTGTTGTCATCGAAGATGCTGCCCAGGCGATCGGTTCAGAGTTTCAAGGACGCAGAGCTGGCGTACTGGGAACAGTTGGCTGTTTCAGTTTCTTTCCTACCAAAAATCTGGGAGGAGCTGGCGATGGCGGCATGATTACCACCGATGATGCTCAACTGGCAGAACGGATGCGTCGGCTACGAGTGCACGGAGATGCTGGTCGTTATGAGCATTTGGAAGTAGGAATGAACAGCCGGCTGGATGCGTTGCAGGCAGCCATTCTTTCTGTGAAACTGCGGCACCTGGATTCATGGACAGAAGGTCGCCAGCGTAATGCAGGCTGGTATGATGAATTATGTAATAATGAAAATCTGGGAGATGTTATCCAACTACCAGAAACACTCCCTGCTCGCAGACACGTTTACAATCAGTTTTGCGTGCGAGTGAGTGAAGGCCTCAGAGATGATGTGCTGAATTGCTTACGAGAACAGAAAATTGGTTGTGCGGTTTACTATCCCAAGCCGCTGCATTTGCAACCTTGCTTTGCTCATCATGGCTATCAAAAAGGTCAGTTTCCTGTTTCGGAACAACTCAGCGAAGATATCATGGCGTTACCGATTTTTGCAGAATTGAAACGCCCCCAAATTGAACAGGTTGTAAGCGGTCTTTCCAAAGCAGTGCAAGTAGCCAGAGAAAATAAAACCTGGCAATCCACCAAAAAAGCTGCTTGAATATTTCAAGAGTGGGTCTTTTGTAAAAACAGCCGCCTACTGCAAAGCAGGCGGCTGTTTTTTAATTAAGCCAGTGATCACCGACAAAAAGAAAAAGAGCCACAGATTGACACTGACGAAGCACGGATGACTCAACTCGCAACCAAACTCCTGCTTAGTAGTGAGTTTAATAGTGCCTATCAAAAAATACTGCAAAAAAGTGACCGGAGCTATGGAGAGACTGCTCCGACGTAGGGCTTGAGGTCAGCTTCTAGTTGCTGCAAGCGACCTTTACCACCGGCTGGTTTCATGAAATTAGCCCCCGGTTGAGCATTAATAAACGTAAAGTCTTTCACTCCTTGGGTCCCGTTATATTCAAATAAAATGCGTTGAGCTTTGGACGCATTTGTCTCTGCCGCGTGTGTGGTCCAATTCTCGGGGGCTCCCGGATATTTCTTCATCAATATTGATTTGAATTTCCCTGGATCGTAACCTTTGGCGATGACAAAATCTTCTTGTTTAGAACCGTAAAAAAGATTCCTCATCAGGCCGATTTCGGTACTTGTATCATCAGGTGCCTGCGAAAATCGAATCGCAATATTATTACTGAAAAAAGTGTTGTTTGAAATGATGACAGAATCCAACATTGGTGCAGCCGTGGCTTCAAAGAAGATTCCAGTATCTGTTTGATAAAAGATGTTTTCTTTCACGTTGATAAAGCGAAAGAAATCTGTTTTTGCCTCAATTCCAGATCTCATTGGGCCAATGAATCTGCAATTTTGAATTGTTATTGCCTCCGCGTTTTCAAGCCCATCCTGAATACGTATAGCAGATGCCGAAAAGCTGTTCGTTATCAATTCATTCCATGTCATCATAATTTGACTGCTGAACAATCCGGATGCTCCTATCAGGTCGATGCCTGACTGTTTGAATTCGCGGATTTTTGACCCATTAATCCGTGTGCCGGAACAGCGACCTTCAATAAGAATCGCTGTGTCGCATTTCGAAGCGTTAAAATCGAATTTTGAAAGGGACACGCCACCGACGTTTTTTAGATGAACGATCGGTTTGCCGTTGTGGGAATTCCAGGGAATGGGAGTTCCTGTTTCATTCAGAATTTCAAGCCTGGAAGGGAAAAAAGAGGGGGGATCGATTATTACCAGCGATTCGTTAATAATCGTCCCCGGCATCATCCTTATTTTACGACCGCCGGAGAATGTATCTGGATTATTGTATTTGAGAAGATAGTCGATCGCCTGATTGAGTGATTCAAAATCTCCCTGGGGACCAACGGTCATGCTGGCGCCAAGAATCGGCATCTCCATTGGGATATCGTCTGGCACATCATCAACCTCAACAATTGCAGGTTTGATGATCTCTGCAGGTTCAGGTTTACCGCCGGACATCATCCAACCAATGAGTCCCAGTATTAAAATGAGACCGCCACCAACGCTTGCTGCCACCGCTGGTTTTTCGCGAAGTTTTCCAATCAGCACTGTGGGCAACGATTCTGTTGCGATCTTTTCGGTTCCATTTCCATCAGCAGAGGAATCAGATGTTGCTTCTTCGGCCGATTGCTGCGGGCTGAATGGCGGTTGCGATGCTATTTGAGCTGTTACGGAATTTGGCTCTGGTTTTTTTGGTGAATGTTTCCCGGAATCCTGCGTTGCTTTTGTGGTCGAAGAAGGTTTTTTTTGCGGGTTCTTTTTCGCCGCAGAACCTTCTTGAGGACGTGCCATTTTTTTTGATGACTGCTGCTTCAGTTTTGAGGAAGCCTTTTTCTTCCCCGATTTCGCTCCGGATGCAGGCGGTTTCACCTTAGATGCAGGCTTCTTTTTGCCACTTTTTGAAGAAGCGGGAAGACTCGAATCGGGTGGCGGTTCATTGCCAATCATCGTGAGAAAATCGCCGAACTCTGTTTCTGAGCCGGGAGTATTTGTTAATGGCTCGCTTTTGTTATGCCCTCCAGTTTTTTTTGCTGGGGAACTTTCTGCATCCCAATCTTCAGAATGTTCTTCGAGCCAACTATCA
>Ga0316209_1002842_pt1 | contig 12914 bp, 18 predicted proteins | sample 6monopyrite_MG_FD_204945 | JGI IMG/M metagenome (GOLD analysis project Ga0316209, IMG submission 204945) | Microbial mat bacterial communities from mineral coupon in-situ incubated in ocean water Damariscotta River, Maine, United States -... | ecosystem: Environmental > Aquatic > Marine >...
ATTTTAGACACAAGCTTTATGAATAAACAAGATTATATTACTGTTGATAGAAATTCTGATACTGGAGAGTTGATGTCAACGCAAGTGTACACTGAATTAAAAGAATTATTACTAGCTCTTTAAGATGGAATATTTATTATTGATTTATGAGTTCTTTCGCTCCAAACGATTTCTATCGTATTTTGGACTTATAGTGATACCTGTCTTTTTATCGCTGGTAATATATAATAGTATTTCTGTCGAGACTGCGAGTAATCAAGATTATAGTAACATAGTCACTTTACTTGGCATTTTACTAGGGTTTACAGTTTCATTATTTGCGATATTTTTATCAGCCAATAATTCAAATATTAGAGAGGCAAAAGCAAAAATCACCAAGTTCAAGGTTTTTGGAAGAAAGCTTAGTGTTTTTGATATTATGCAGACTAGTATTGCTTATGTAATTATCATGGAATGCCTGTTGTTACTTATCAATATCATCTTACCAATTGTAATTACAGAACCTGAGTCCAGAAAGATTTTTTTAGTTATAAATATGGGTGTATTAGTACATATTGTTATCATATTATTGAGAAGTTTACTTGATTTTTACTTTGCTTTATCGAAGAAATAATATAAAAAATCATTCCACTACCGTACTAATATTTCATCTGGTTATAAATGAACAAAAACAACGAATAATAAATTTAAACACTATGTCAATATCAATAAATTCAATAGAACTACTTCAGACTTATTTGAATGGAGTAATGAGAAGGTCTGAACATCATGCAGGAAATGTTGAGGGTGTTTCCCTCGCTTTACTTGGAGCGGTTATGTGGCGTGCAACAGCCGAGATTGAGGTGCGTGAATATAAAGGTAGTCCAGCAAATATGTTATGGTTTTTTGTAGATGAAAATAAATATAGTCTTTTATATAATCATACGACTGAACAGATTGAGTTAAGAGAAAGAACCAAAAATGGAGACTTAATTTCTACTTTCGATAACTCAACTTCTTATCAGGAAGTAATTGGAGTATTTCGAAATCTTTGATGTAATCGGTTATATTTCATAAAAAAGAGAGAGTATTGCTTTTGAATGATTCTAATATTGGAACATATCTAGAATTTATAGATTGATAAGAAGAACTTTTGTTTCTTACTCCATCATTTTAAAAATTGGCTGGAATTTATCCTTCACTTTTTTAGGGTTAGAAACAAGGTTATCTTTGGGCATAATCATTGCTTTGAAAATATCATTTATAGGTTCAGGCAGATGCGTTATGAATGTGATTACTTTGGCGTGAATAGTTGGATTGTAATTTTCTATGATACTATTGTAGAATTTAACAAGCGTTCCTATAAGTTCGTCATTTGTATTTGGAGATGGAGCAACTATTGGTGGATGTACAAAAGATGAATATTCATCCATTGCCATGTATGTTACAATGCGTTCATTATCTTCGGTCTCATTCATGAAAGCCGTGATATAAATTGTTTCGTATGGTTTTGTTGCTCTGATAAAGTAAATATAATAAATCGATTTTATTTTACACTGCATAAAAGGTAATATCAATTAATTTCCGTACCATTTGTGGATGTCAATCACAAACAAGCAAAAAGGAACAATCATTGAGAATCTAGTTGTAGAGCTAATCACCTTTGGAAGCAATGGAGCATTAACTTGTTATACGCCGAACGCAGATGACGATGGATTGGATTTAATAATTAATCGAAAAGGAGATGTCAATCCACTGTTTATTCAGGTGAAAAGCAGATTTGGACTAGAAAAAAATGGCAGATATGCTCATAACATTGGAGTGAATACTTGCAAAAATCATCCGCTACTCTACTACATCTTCCTACTTTACAATCAAACTGCTCGTGATATTCAATGTGCTTGGATAGTACCTTCTAATGAATTGTTTGAGAAAATAAAAGTCAGTGAAATAGCAGGCAGACAGAACCATTTGAGATTTGGTGCTAATCCATTTTCGGTTAAAGACAAATGGTCTGATTTTCGAATAAATGCAAATGAGGTCGGAAGTTATTTACTGAAAAAGCTAGGTTAGTATTTGGGGTTAGTTGTAGCTAATTGGGATTGATTTAAAGTATAATTGACTATTTAACTCATAGAAAGTCGCTTAAAATGCTCGGGATTGATTCGTTTGATAAAAGTGACAAAGCGCCATCAAATAATGTTTCACTTTTGGAAAGAGGTTTTCAAATCGTCCAATTTAAGACGTGTTGCAACAGGATTTAGACATCAATGCGCTGAGCGCATTGATCCGTTGCACGGATTGCATGATTCAATTTAAAGTTTGCTTAATGTAATCGTAAACACCGCTTTCATTTATAAGTCTTCTAATGATTTTTAGAATGTATGAATACTCTTCGCTAAAGCTATGTCTCTCGATAAAACCATCTTCAGTAATGATTGCTTTAAAGCAATATCGTATGAATAACTGTTGATTACTGTGATATATTTTAACTTGAATCTTAATCGAGGTTAAGCCATTATCTTCTAATTCAATTGAAACAGAATTATCTTCATAATAGAGATGTAAATCTAGCTTCAGACAATCGTCTACATAGAGAATGAAGCCACGCTTCTGCATCACAATTTCCATCAATTGATTGATTAGATAGATGTCAATCTCATCAAATTTCTTCATTGTTCAGAAACAAGATTTTGTGGTCGAGGTACCTTGACTTATCTCCAAGCTCGATAATTTTCTTTCTAGCATATCCGACCGGGCAATTAGCGATGTAGTAAGTTTCATATTCTCTATAGAATCTCTCAACATCAAAGTTCTTTACGATTTTGTCGTAATCACCTCTCAAAATTTGTTCTGTTACATCGGTGTATGAATGAATAAAAGCTAAAGTCTCTACGCATAAATTAATGATTCGCTCTGAAGCATAGAGCATATAATATTTTCTGTTTCCAATAAGCAATTCTTGATAGTGACCATCATCTTCAGTTATCAATTCTTGAACTTTTGGCAACTTGAAGTTATCCAACACTAATGCATTTGTAGCGGTCAGTTTATTGACTTGTCTAATTAGAAAGACTCTTTTTTCTTTAAATTCATTCATACTAGTTCAGTATATATTTAAATTCCATGTTGATGTGATGAAAAACCTGCTCTTTTTTAGCTGTGGTCTGTATTGAGTCCATCACGTGATATGTGACCATGTCTTCATGTAAATAACTAGCTTCAGATTCAAAGTTTTTCAAGATTTTTGAAAGCCTATTTCGGACTTCCTTATCAGAAATTGAGCTATCAGATTCAAGCTCGTATAGCATCGATATTAGTTTAATGAACTTTGATATCAAACTGTGACTATACTTTACATATAAATAGAAGAAATTACCCATAAAAAAAGGTGCGGATAAAAAACCACACCCCCTAATTTTCATGTAAAAATTATTTATTTTTTGACAACTCTAGTTGAATGAATATAGCCAATTGTACCATCTGAAAGCTTCACTTTTTTATGATTATTTTCTTCACCAATGACTTCAAACTGCTCTTTATCATAAACTTTTTTGATGACTTCACCGCTAGGCGTTTTTCTTAAATTCGAATAGCCGTCGGTGTCATTAATTTTGTAATATTCTGTTGATTTTTGAGCATTGTCATTATTACTTTCAACTTCTTTTTCAACTACATCATCAGTGCTGTTTTTTGATGAAGCTTTTTTATTAGATTTTGAGTCAGTTGCATAGCTTTTATCGCTGTTATAGTCTTTAACAAAAAACTTTGGTAGATTTTCCTTTTCAATGCAAGTTAAGAATGCATACATCGAACTTGGCGAAGCATCGTAGCCTTCGAGTTTACAAGGAGCTTCAAAAAACCCATCGCCTAAATCACCGCTCAGAACTGTCTTGCCATATCCATTCTGCATGGAGTAATGTGACACATCTTTTCTGTATTTATATTCTCGATACTCGATTGGATAAAGGAAGCCTTGTGTACGTTCCAACTTCAGAATATAACCTTCCTTATTTTTGTTGTTATCGTAAATCATATCAAGCACCTGAAACAATTCTCCATCAACTTCTTTCCATTCTTGTTTACTTAGAATGAATCCGTTGCTATACTCAGCTCTTTCAAGTAATTCATTCGCTCCATTAAATGTTCCGCAAGTTCCTGTAAATAGCTCTCCAAATGTTGTGCGGTCACCTTCATTATGAAGCCCACTCAGATAGTATTTACCATCATTTTTAACAACTTCATCACATGTGCAGTCAGCTTCAAAAGAATTGTCTTCAACTACATTAGAATCATCAGTTCCCGCACAAGAGGTAAGGATAACACCTCCAAAAATTAAAATTATTGTCTTTTTCATATTTAGATTTTTATTTGACAAGATAAGGAAAATATCACAAAGTCATATTTAAAATATGACCATAAAAATATAGATGCTACCTAATTTCCCACTGTGGAAATTAAACCTCTATATACCAAAAAATCAAAAGCAATTCTGAACAAGAAACTTGCCAAGCAAATCGGTGATAAAGTCAAAAGATATCGATTGGCAAAAGGCTACAGTATGGTAGATTTAGCAGGTTTATTGGACACACAAAAGCAAAGTGTTTACAAAATTGAAAATGGAGAGTATTGCACTTCGATACAAACGTTGAGAATCATTTCTGAAGCTCTTGATTGTGATTTAACAGACTTGATTCCCTCCAATTCTGAAAAGTAATAATCACTACTTTACTTTCCCGACTATCTTTAAAACTCAACACAATCGGGAAAATTTCATTTTTCTTTAATGGTTGGTCTCAATTCAACTTTAGCAAACTCTTCTAGCATAATTTCATGAGTTCTTTTTTTGTCTTTTTCAAGTACGTTAATTGAATCATGAATAGTAAAGAACGATTCTATTCCTTCTTCAACTAATCGAGTTGAAATCTTATTAATTATCAAGTCGGCTTCAATCGATTGAAGTCTAAAAGCAACATCTTTGTGGTTGTGCTTTTTAATATCTGAAATACAAGCATATACTGACGGAAATTGCTTCTTAAACAAACGTTGGTAGCTATTCTCTTTTTTCTTGTCCTTATTGAAGAAAATTCGTGCGAATACATCTGTTTTAAATGTGTCATACGTTTTTACTTTATTCTTCTCAACATAGTCTTTGAAGAATGAATAAAAATTTGCTGTCTCACATAAAAGTTGATACTCTTCACCATCTTTTTGAATCTCAATATTATTATAATCACACCATTTTCGGTATAGAATAGAAAGTAGTAATGGCTGACTGTTTCCAATGTCTAATTCTGTGAATGATTCACCATCAATAGAAAGATGTTTTCTAAACATTTTTGGCAGTGTGGTAAGAGCACTATAAACACGTCCAGTGTTAAAATCTATATGAAAGAATTTGTCTTGATTGAATCTATCAATAAACATTTGATAAAATGATTCAGTCGCTTTATCCATATGTCTTTCTGTTACTTTCCCTTTTACACGTTTAGTTGATAGTTTAGAACCGTTATTTAGAGCATTGGTGAGTGTTTCACTAGCTCCTATTTCATCAAGTTTAATCTTACTATATATAGATTCGAGATGCTTATAAATACCTGTTACTCCATGCTTTCGTTTTAGTATTTTCTCGTTATACTTTTTCTTTTTACGTTGTTTTATTCTATTGGAATTTAGCTTCTCAATCAATTCATTATCAGAAATTAATTTATATCCACCTTTATAGAATTCATCTGTGATTTTATAATAGACTTCACTATCGAAATGACCATTGTCGTGGTCACCTTTTTCGTGCTTATGGAACAATATAACTCCCCATTCTTTTAAGTGTCGGCGTATCGAATAAACAATATCTTTTGATTTTCCATCAACGTCAACAGCATGTCCAATATCATCTGCTAATAGTTCTCCATATATTTTCACATAGCCATTATTGTAGTCTCTAGAGAAGTAGAAATACTTGTTTAGTATTTGCGTAATTAAGTAGTGATATTTTATTGATTGTTTACGGATATAAAGTTCTTTATAACCCATTTCTCGTAATTTCTCTTCAACATTTAAATTGTTTAGTTGATAGATATTTAATTTTTGTTTTTTCAATTTTCATAGTCAATATTTTTAGTGGGTTAACCCCATATAGTTTATATGCTTAAAAGCCAATAAAGTTGAGGCAAATAATATATAATAGTATATATATATCCATTAGTGCACCCCGTTTTTATTTAAAGTATAAAAGAGAGCTACACCCGATTTATATATACTATCAAACAATTATTATTACCATGAATAAAGAAATTTTAGTCATCATTAAAAATAGACTTTCCGAGTCTGATTTCAGGAAAATAGATTTTGATGAGCCAATAGATAAATTCTATTATTACGGCGACCACCCAATCAAACGATTGCCGATAACAAACGATGAATTTATCACTTACATAATAAAGTATTACCAGTGCCGAAAAAGTAATATTAGAACGATTTTCGAACAGAAAAATTTACAAATAGATATGTACCGTGACAATTATCATATTGTTGATTTTGATAAATTAAAAAGTCAAGAGAAAGAATTGTTTGATTCGATAATAAATGATGCTTATTTCAGTGATAAAATCTACAAGGACATGCACTACGAATTTGAAATGCATAACCTTAAAAAAAATCTTGGTATTGATTAATTATGAAAGCATTTAACCGAGCAAACGAGTACTTAAGAATGCTTCTTATTGAAGAAGCTATTTTCCCAATAGATTTGGACGACATAAAGGTTGATGGATGGCTTTATCAGTCAGAATTTCCTTTTGAATTATCTACCCCAAAATCGGTGACTAAATATCATTTTAGAATAAGATTATATCAATACGATTCTAAAACGAAAAGTCTGAAGCTTCAATACTGGAAGTATAAATCAGCACCAGGGGCTAATTTAGTTTATGCCGATAATCAAGACCTTGATGCTTCGGCGAATCAGATGGGAAGAGACTTCATAGAATCAGAGAGGTTTAAAATAATAGTTATGCCAGTATTACTTGAAGGATTCCGAGAAATCGCATTTCAAAGTTTATTGGACTCTGAATAAATGATAAAGTAAAGTGAATGGCGATTGTTGAACTAAGCTGAACAATCTAATTATAGAATTATACATTTTTGTATGTACCTACCCAAATATTCTCTTGACCGATATGAAGCAATGCCATTGCGATGTTGATTGGTATTTCTTGATTCAATTCGAATTGAGTGAAACCTGTTATGTCAATTAGAAATTCATTCGGTGGAAGTGATTCCTCACAAAGCAAGAAACCAAATGGCTGAAAGTTGAATTCTGCCCACTTAGAAATTTGTCCACCATTCCATGATACTTGCATACCCATCATACGCTTGTATTTTGATATACATGCATACATATAGACTTTGTATTGTGCTGGTAGTGCATTTGATTCTTTGTCTAAAACAAATGCAACTAGTTCTTTATTTGACTGTAGCCAATTTGGACTAATTGCCATGAACATTGAGATGACTTGTTTAATAACATTAAGAGGTTTTATTGTAAAAAGTCCTTCTATGATTTGAGTTGGATGATTGGCTGATTTTATAAAATCTACTCCTTGCGTGGCAAACTCGGTAAATTCACGTGCATACCAAGCACCAGTTTTGTTATTGCATGACTCGCAAAGTGTATACCTACCAAACCCTTTGTTACTTCTTGAATGTGTGCCGTAAAGTGGACTTTTTTGTTCGAATAAGTGCTCGTGGTTCTGTACTTTAATTGGTTTGTTATTAAAAGCCGACTTAGGTGGTATATGTTCAAAAGAAAGTTTTCCAATAGTTCCGCAAATTGCGCATTTTCCTTCATGTACTTTTTTCTTTGCCATTAAGCTCCTTTTTGGTCTGATTGGATAATAAAAGATACAGATTATTTGCTGGAATTATTATGAAATATTATATCTCTCAATCTTTTTGACCAAGAGAAAAATAATGATGAAATTTATACAAATGATTTACTATGAGCACTGAAATAAAAAAAGAAGATTTAAAGTATCCTGAAAAGGTCTATAAGTATAGAGATTGGTCGGATTTTAATCATCAAAAAGTTTTGAAAAACAATGAAGTTTTCATGAGTTCACCGAAGTTGTTCAATGACCCATTTGATTGTCGAATTACTGCAAACTTTTCTTTGCTTAACTCCAACGAGAAGAAGAAAGAATATGTAGATTATTTGTTCAGTAAACATAAGTTTGACACTCATTTGACTGATGCCGATAAAAAAAGAGTTTATAATGAAAGATTAAATGAACTCATAAATGAAATTCAAGGTTTTCAAAAAAGAGCGGACGATTTTTCGATTGATATGTACGATGATGTTTTCGGTGTTCTATCATTAAGTTGTGTGTGGGATAACCTTTTGATGTGGTCTCATTATGCTAAAAATCACACAGGATTTTGTGTTGGGTTTCATGAAGAAAAAATGCGTAACTCAGATTTATTTGGTAAAGGTGGCAAGGTGCTTTATAGTAACAAATATCCTGAGATTGACCCTCTTCAAGAATTTAATCAAGATGAAATGGAAACAGCGCAGAGGCATTTTAAAATGACTCACGTTAAAGCTGAAGATTGGAAATATGAACAAGAATATCGATTGATGACTACTTATAATCATAGAGGTATTACCACCGATGAAAGAAAAGTAATAGTGCCTGATGAGTTCTTTACTGAGGTTATATTAGGTTGTGGTTTCCCTAAAGATAATGTCGCTGAGATGATTGATTTCGGAAGACAAAAGAAGATACCAGTTTATCAAAGTGAAAAAGTACCATTTGAATTCAAGTTGAAACGAAATCTACTATATAAGCCGTAATTCTAACGGCGATGGATCTGCTACGCAGATTCATCGCTTAAAAATATTTGATATTCTTCTAAAGTCATAACCCTACCTACAAAGCCGACTGAATGTATGATTTTAGTTAAATCATCATCGGAAGTCACGATAATAATATCTCTACCATTAATTTGACTGTTCGATACTGCGTAAGAGACATGATAATCCCATTGCCAGTTCCATCTTTTTTGAATTGACGTTTTAGAACGCAAGTCAATGTTTTTATCAAAGACTTCAATAGTAATCCATTGATAGAAACCAGCGGCTAAAGGGAAGGTATTTCTGAAAAACTCGCCACGCTTTGATAATTCTTCCTCAGAAATATCTTCTCCTGCATTGATATAAATTGCTTTAACAACTGCCATAGACATCATATTAAGAAAGGCAGAACTTCTTAGTAATTCTAATGTTTTGGTTCTAAAAGCTTTTTTATCTGCTTTTGGGTTTTCTTGCTTTATTATACTAACAGCGCCGTCTACTAAGTTTTCGATTTGAGTACAAAATTCTTCTTCTTTGACATCTAGATATTTTTTAATATTCTCAAATGTGTTTACCGATTCATGATGTGCAATTGCCTGTTGATAGTCATCTCGGAAGTCAATTATTGTTCCAGCCATGCTTTGAGTATCATGTTCGAGGCGAGCACTTTTTACACTTCCAAAAAGAGATTGTTCCATCAGTAATGGGACGTGTGCAATTATTCGAGGTTGATTAATACTTTCATCATTACAATGTTTTGCTAATAGAATAGTACCATTCAGGCAATCTTTGTAATTAAAACCATTCTCACCTTCAGCTAAATTACCGAGCATTTCCATTCCGACTATTATTGAGCCAAAAGCTTGAATATCTTTTTTATTTTCTAACTGTTTAATAGCACTTATATCGGCTATAGAGTCTTCGAGATTTTTGTTATTTACTATTTTTCGATAAGAATTAGTATCAAAAATCACTGCTAATTTTTTTTTCTCCATAATATGTCTTTAAAGTAAATAGTATTGAAAAATGAAAACTACATAAAAACTTTCACTTTTGTCAAAAATTAAAGGTGTTAATCTTATAACCTTACCCCATAAGCGTCCTCGAACAATTTTCAAATTTCGAGTATGAAGTTTCCTTTCGTTTCCCTCATTTTTAGGAGGTTATTGAAATATTTTTCCTTATTATTTGATTAAAATTAGGACTATGGCAAATAAAAATTTAAGAACTACAGCAACTTATCTAGAATGGGATAAAATGATGACATTGATTAAAAAATTAGAAAAAGATGAAGAATATAAATTCATGTTATTGATTTCAATAGGTTCATTTTTTGGAATTCGCATTTCGGATATTTTACGATTAAAATGGGATGACATTCTAGATAATGAGATTTTGGAATTAAATGAAGTTAAAACTGGTAAATACAGAAAAATTAGTATCGCAGTGGATTTACAAGAAATAATCTCAAAAGCATTTAATGAGTTAAGTCCTAAAAGCAGTAATCAATTAATCTTCTTGAATAAGTACGGGAAGAAAGCTTTTACGGTGCAATACGTGAATTGGAGATTTAAGCAAATAGCAAAAAAGTATCATCTCGAAATAGATTTCAAAAGTCATTGTTTACGCAAAACATTCGGGAGAAAAGTGTATTCAATGCATAATAATGAATATTCATTATTGCTATTAAGTGAATTGTTTTCTCACAAGTCTGTAGCGGTCACTAGAAGATATTTGGGACTAAGAGATGAAGAACTACAGAGTGTTTATGACAAACTATCAATGTTTTAATTTTCTCAACTTTTTTCATTTCTGACACTATCACTAGTATGATAAAAGAAAAACAAATACTAGCAGATATGGATGAACAGAAAGGCTTCTTCACATTAGATGATATAGAAAAAGACTATGTAGGAGTATCAGGTGCAAAAGATGATGATTTTTTGTATTTGGTACAGTGGCTTTTAGACCTTGAAAACGTCGGGAAAATCTATAGAATTCGTCATAATAATGAAGATTATTACATCACACCTGAAAATTTTCAAAAAATAATTCGTGAACAGAATCTCTTGATACTAATGGGATTGAGTCCTGTTTGATGGAAATTTCTAAAAATAATTTCATCGAATTTTTTGGTAGCGAAGTTTTATTAGTGTAGAGTTACAATAATCAGGGATTAGTCTGGTAGACTTTAATCCAATTTATTAACTAATTAAAACAAAGTAAAATGAACACAAAAGAAATTGAAAATTTAGAAACTATGATTTGGCAAGGTCAAGATAGTTTTGAACACTTCACATTTATCTCTAAGGAATTAGGTTATAAATATGTAGTAAAATGTGACGTTGATATGAATCAGCCAGAGCAAGATTTAGGAGCGGCATGTAAAGATGATTCAGAGCTAGTCGAAATGCTTGAAGAGTTCTCAGAATTTAATTATACATTTCAAATTGCTCGCCTATGATGAAATAAATAAAATGAAAAACTTATTAGATAGTTAGTCAACAAATTTATTATGCTGTAGGAGGCGATAATAAAAAAGTTATCTAATCGATTTATCTAAGAACAGACTATATCAATGAGCACACTCTGTTCGATTCTATAAAGTGCCACGTCCAATCGGACACATCCATTTTTAACAGACTCAATGTATTAAACCCTTGTCGATAGTTTTCACTATCGGGATACCAATGACATGTCTAATTTGAAATAAAATTCAGACTTAATTCCTTGGTGTTGGGGGGATTCCGTACCCTTGACTTTGAAAAAAATGGAGAAAGATAAATTGAATTATAAACCTCCAACAGAAGTAAAATGAATAAAAAAACAAATGAAAATAAAACACCTAATAGCAGTTTATTAACTCGACTATTCACCTCTTTCGTAAACGGTCTAAGAGCAAAGAAAGCTGTTAAGCCAAAGCAATATCTTGAAACTAAAAAACTCGACTTCAATAAACTTGAAATCGGATTTAATAGCGGTCAGTTTCATCATAGAAAATCAGAGAGTTTTCGCAAACCGTATATCGATGAGAAAGTACTTGTAAATAGCACTGCACCAGTAAATGCGCCTGATAGAACTGCTTATTCTGTCTTTGCACCTTATAGCGTAGTCTTTCCATTAAAAAATCGAAATTCAGAGATAGTAAACTACTATGCTACACGAATTAAGTTAGCTGAGCCTGTGAGCTTGTATCTTAATGAATTTGGTGTGTATCCTCAGTACCCACAAGTGCATACGAAAAGACTATTTCTAACGCATGACGTGTATGATTCTGCGACTGTTCTACAATCAAATACTTTGAAAAATGAAGATTCAGTTTTATCTCTTCGAAATGGTGCTTTGAATCATGATTTGCTTGATGCAATTTCAACTTTGGAGTTAATTGAATCTATCCATATTCTTAGCAAGAATGAACAAGTTGAAATATCAAAGCGACTTGAAGAAATTACAGATGCTCATATAACAACTGTTTTGCTTCCAACCGGAAAAAGCTTAAATGACATTTGGTGCAATGATGGTGTTGATGCTGTTTATGATTTGCTAAATAAAAACACTGAAGTTACTAAAGCACAAATGCTGTCTTTCGAAGATTTCAATGCAAAAAAAGAAGCAGAATCGATTAATGATTTTACAGTGCTACATGCGCAACATTTTAAATACAAATCTCACATTGCGACATATGAAGTAAAAGGAAAGCTTCCGAAAGACTTAGGAAGTATGAGAGTGAGTATCAAAGCTCACTTCAATGAGTCAGTAAAAAATGAGCGATTTACAATTGAATTATTCAACACTGAAAGAATTGAAAAGTATGCTGAAACGTTAAATGTTAAGCATGATATAAATGCAAACTCAGTATTGAGTGATTTAACAAAACTAAGTGAATACCTAGAAGCGTATCGTGATGAGCAAGTACTTCCAACATATTCAAATATTGAAGAAACAAATTCGGAGAGCATTACACCGAGCGATAAGATAAAAGCTATTGAATTTTTGAAATCTGAAGACTTGTTGAGAAAACTTGATGAACGATTAGAATTAACTGGAGTGGTTGGTGAAGAGCGTACAAGAATGTTGCTTTTTG
>Ga0316209_1002844_pt1 | contig 12896 bp, 11 predicted proteins | sample 6monopyrite_MG_FD_204945 | JGI IMG/M metagenome (GOLD analysis project Ga0316209, IMG submission 204945) | Microbial mat bacterial communities from mineral coupon in-situ incubated in ocean water Damariscotta River, Maine, United States -... | ecosystem: Environmental > Aquatic > Marine >...
ATCATTGTCATAAAAAATTTAATGACTCACCGGATCAGTATGCAATCGAACAAAATGAAAAAGATCCTGTTTGTGGTATGGACGTGTCCCCTGATTCTGAACATCAGCATGAGCATGATGGAAAAACTTATCATTTTTGTAGTGAAAAATGCCGGCATAAATTTGCAGCAGACGCTGAAAGTTATCTGAACAAAGATGATGCCGCGGCAGAAACGGAAGATGAAACTGCGATCTATACTTGCCCCATGCACCCGGAAATTGAACAACAAGGTCCGGGCTCCTGTCCTAAATGCGGCATGGCACTGGAACTCAAGGGTGTGCCACTGGTGCAGACAAAAACAGAATACACCTGTCCCATGCATCCGGAAATTGTGCAGGATGAACCGGGTAGCTGCCCCAAATGTGGCATGGCGCTGGAGCCGCGTACGGTAGACGCGGAAGAAGACGACAGTGAATTGCGTTATATGAGCAAGCGCTTCTGGCTCAGTGCCATTTTGGCCATCCCGGTATTATTCAGCGCTATGGCGGCCGAGTTCTGGCCCGAAGCCATGGCGGAGCTGATTGATCCCAGTCTGCGTCAGTGGCTTGAAATGATCGTGTCTACTCCGGTGATCGTCTGGGGCGGCTGGATATTTTATGTGCGTGCCATACAGTCTGTGATCACGCGCAATCTCAATATGTTTACTCTTATTGGGCTCGGTGTATCCGTTGCCTGGACTTATAGTGTCATTGCCACCGTCGCCCCCGGCATTTTTCCGCAGGAAGTATTCAATGATGTGGGTGTGGTGCCGGTCTATTTTGAGGCGGCAGCGGTGATTACCGCGTTGATACTTCTGGGCCAGGTGCTGGAGTTGCGCGCGCGCAGTCAGACCAATGCCGCCATTAAGCTGTTGCTGGGGCTGGCGCCCAAGACTGCGCGCATCGTGCGGGAGGATGGCACGGAAGAAGACATACCCATGGAGCATGTGAAGGTGGGTGATACCTTGCGGGTGCGTCCTGGCGAAAAAGTGCCGGTGGATGGCACGGTGATCGACGGCGACAGCAACGTTGATGAATCCATGGTAACCGGTGAACCGGTTCCAGTAGAAAAAACAACCGGTGAACATTTGATCGGTGCCACGGTGAATGGCACCGGCGGTCTCTTGATGCGGGCTGAAAAGGTAGGTGCTGATACCTTGCTGGCACAGATCGTACAGATGGTGGCCGATGCCCAACGCTCGCGCGCGCCGATTCAGCGATTAGTTGACATTGTTTCCGGTTACTTTGTACCGGCGGTTGTGCTCATCGCCATTATTACCTTCGTCGTCTGGTGGCAATGGGGCCCTGAACCTGCGCTGGCCTATGCGGTGATCAACGCGGTAGCGGTGCTGATCATAGCCTGCCCCTGTGCACTTGGCTTGGCCACCCCCATGTCTATCATGGTAGGCACCGGCCGCGGCGCCATGATGGGGGTGTTGTTCAAAAACGCCGAGGCGCTGGAAGTGATGCGCAAGGTAGATACCCTGGTGGTGGATAAAACCGGCACCTTAACCGAAGGTCATCCGGAACTGGTCAGTGTGATTGCAGCCGGGGGATTTGAAGAAAATGACATAGTACGACTGGCTGCCTGCGTTGAACGTTCCAGTGAGCATCCGCTGGCGGCAGCGATAGTACGTGGCGCTGAAGCGCGTGAGTTAGAGCTGACATCGGCTGATGATTTTCAGTCGGTTACCGGTAAAGGCGTCACCGGTAAGGTGGATGGTCGCAACGTTGCCCTGGGCAATATCAAACTTCTACAGGATGCCGGGATCGATGTGGGTGATCTGCCACAACAGGCCGATGCCGGTCGCGCCGAAGGTCAAACAGTAATGTTACTGGCTATTGACGGTAAAGCGGCGGGCTTAATTGGCGTTGCTGATCCGATTAAAGCTACGACACCCGCAGCAATAAAGGATTTACATGCTGAAGGTGTTGAAGTGGTTATGCTGACCGGTGATAACCTGACGACCGCAAAAGCTGTCGCAGCTAAACTTGATATCGACAGGGTTGAAGCAGAGGTTCTGCCGGATCAAAAAGCAAATATCGTCAAGCAACTTCAGGACATGGGTAAGGTTGTTGCCATGGCCGGCGATGGTATTAATGACGCCCCTGCCCTGGCCCAGGCACATGTTGGTATTGCCATGGGAACAGGCACTGATGTAGCGATGGAAAGTGCTGGTGTTACTTTAGTGAAAGGAGACTTACGTGGCATTGTGCGCGCCAGACGTTTAAGTCGAGCCACCATGCGAAATATTCGTCAGAATCTTTTCTTTGCTTTTATCTATAACACTGCCGGTGTGCCGGTGGCTGCGGGTGTTTTGTATCCAGTATTCGGCATATTACTTTCACCCATTATTGCCGCTGCCGCAATGAGTTTTAGTTCGGTGTCAGTCATTATGAATGCTTTACGTTTACGCAAAACAAAACTCTAACAATTATTGACAGGAGAAAATAATGATGAATTCTGATGGACATTTTTTTGGCGGCGGACTTATGTGGATCTTCTGGATTTTAATTATAGTAGGAATATTTTTTATTTTTCAGAATGTGATGAAGGGAAATTCTAACAACGCATCATCCGATAAAGAAAGCCCGTTGGATATTTTAAAAAAACGCTATGCCAACGGAGAAATAGACGAGGAAGAATTTGAACGTCGCCGTAAGGAACTGGAAAGTTAAATAAGGAATGAGTTGATGAATTTAAAAAATAAAATAATTTATCTGGGTTTTATTTTTTTGTATTCATCTGCTGTGAATGCCAATTCTCCTGGTGAAACTGGTGAAACTGGTGAAACTGGTGAAACGCTATACATGAAAAATTGTATGGTTTGTCATTCAGATGATGGAACGGGTGCTATGCCCGGTGTTCGTGATCTTCAACAGAATCGTGAGTGGATTTTAGTGAATGAAAATAAATTACTTGCACGATTAAAACAGGGCATACAATCTTCCAGGGCAGGTATGGCGATGCCCGCAAAAGGTGGTAATCAGAATTTAACAGATAAAGATTTAAAGGAAATAATTAGTTATATGCGCAAATCATTTTTTCAATAGAAGGATCAGAATTAATTTACACCTATTAGCAAGGAGATACGAAAATGAAAGTGAAACTATTTTTTATTAGTATTTTTAGTGCAGCCGTCGCATTTACCAATACTTTACAGGCGAGTCCTACTGTTTATATTCCGCTGGGTTCCGGAAATAAAGTGATTAAGGTAGATGCCGCAACAGATAAAATTACTGCAACGTTTAGTGATGTAGATAACCCGCATGGTTTGGTTGCTACCCCCGATGGTGAATACATTATTGCAGGTAGTTTAAAAGAAACACCGTTGAAAAAAGATCAGGCAAAAGATACTGCAAACAGTAAATTATTTGTGATTCACTCCATTCATGGACATGTTATGTCTACCATCCCGGTGTCAGGCTGGACTCATCACCAGGCGATTACATCTGATGGTAAGTATGTTTTATCAACGCATGGCATGCGCGGTTCAATTAGTGTGGTTGATCTGGAAGACAATAAAGTTATTAAAATAGTAAAAACGGGTCCTGTGCCTAATTACATCCTGATAGCTAAGGGTGATAAAAGTGCTTATGTCAGCAACACAGGCAACAACACTATAAATGAAGTTGATATAACAAACTGGAGCGTTAAGCGAAAAATGGAATCAGGTGCAGCACCGGAACATATGGCATTTTCTGGCGATCAAAAAACGATTTTTGTTAGTAACCCAAGAGCAGGAAAAGTGTCAGCCGTATCAGTTTCAACAGGAAAAATAACCCGGGTTTTTAAGGTTGGTAAATCAGTTCATGGACTGGATATTGGTGATGATGGAAAAACATTATTTGTCAGTAGTAAAAAAGAAAATAAACTGTTCGCGATCGATACTGATACAGGTGAGATGCGAGAGCTTGCATTAAGTCCTGCACCGTATCATCTCAATACGATTAAAAACACAGGGAAAGTTTATGTATCCAGTCGTAAGAAATCGATTATCTGGGTAGTGGATCAAAAAAGTTTAAAAGTCATTAATACTATTAATTTACCAGCAGGTGAAGCGCACCAGATGGCAATTATTAATGAGTAATTTAAATACAGCAAAAAAACATTAAGTAACAAATATTAAATGAAGGAGAAGTTCAATGGATATATTTATTATTGCAACACAGGGCTGCAGCCATTGCACAAATTTGAAACATGAATTATCAGATCTTGGCATTGACTGCGAAATAAAATTTGCAGAAGAAAATGCTGATTTGGTTGAGCAGTATCACATTAGACACTCACCTAATCTTATTGTTAATGGTGAAGTTATGTTTCGGCGGCAACCAACAGAAACGGAGTTAAAAGCGTTACTCTCCAATAAATAAATTTTTTAGTTTTTTTGTATTACTGTCTCAATAACGATGAGAGGAAGTGAGTCCAATCAGCGAAGGCATTTAATATGAAAGATATAGTATTAATATTATTTCTGGGAGTGAGTGCCGGTCTGCTTGCCAGGCGAATGGGGCAGCCTGCAGCTGTTGCTCAGGTGCTGGTTGGACTGATTATTGGTCCACCACTGCTGGGCTGGATTGCGGTTAACGAAAATTTAAAAATACTCGGTGAGTTGGGTGTACTGCTGTTATTAGGTATGGCCGGTATGCATCTGGGACTTGACAGACTGGCCTATGCTGGCTGGAAGGGATTCAGGGTTGCTCTACTGGGTATGCTTTTATGTTTTGCAGGTGGGTATGCTTTTGCCATCTGGTGGGGGTCACCCGGCGAAGAAGCTTTATATGTTGGTGTGGCACTCACCGCAACAAGTATTGCTATTAGTGTTCAGGTTTTACAGCAGTATGGTTTTATTAACAAGGAGGTGGGCCGGGTCGTTATCGCCGCAGCGGTTATTGACGACATTGTGGCGCTTTATTTACTGGCCATCACGCACAGTGCTTTAACGCAAGGTGTGCAGCTTCCAACAATTATGCTGTCGATGTTGGTTGCGGCTTTGCTGTTTGGTTTGATTTTTATTGTTTGCAGAGTGCTGGCCAGATATTTATTTAACAGGTTAAAACTTCCGGCACTGCATCTGGTAATTAGCCTGTTGATCATTATCAGCTTTGGCTGGTTCACACAGTGGCTGAGTTATTCACTGGTCGTGGGGGGCTTTATTGCGGGCCTGGGTCTGGGTGAAGGCTTGCAGGAAGTTAAACGTAATGAGCTGCTGCAACAGTATGACACTCTGGTGTTATTGTTGGTGCCATTTTTCTTTGTCTATATCGGTAGTCAGGCTGAATGGCGGGTACTTTCTGATAGCGGTATGACGGCACTGGTGTTGGGTTTAATTGTTATCGCTGTGGCAGGAAAAACACTCGGTGGATATATCGGTGCCTGGTCGCGAACCGAGTTTTACAAACCTTTGTTGATTGGCATTAGTATGGCTCCCAGGGGTGAGGTGGCACTGGTGATTGCCAGTATAGGATTTGAACAAGGACACATTAGTCATCATATGCTGGTTGCATTGATGTTGATGGCGATAGCGGCAGCGGTGGTGAGTCCAGTGTTGATGGCGCCACTCGCACGGCGGCAATGGTAATTTAACCGGCTTGTGTTTTAAATTTGGTGCCTGGCTTTGTTGGAGTTGTGTTGATTATAAAGAGAAAGGCGAATGCAAGAATGACAAATCAAGTCGCGATTAAAAAAACGACAGACATTTTTTTTGCAGCCTGGTTACGAGGCACATCAGTTTTTTAATATAAATTTTTAAGCAGGCCGTGATGAAATGTCAGGGTAACGAGCGAAGCTTCCTTTGTGTATGGTGGTAATGAAGAGAAGGGTAAATGGCTAGGTCGATAATTTCAATCTGGAAAAAGTTTCTTGATGGTACACCGGAGTATCTGGCACGCCACTATTGGTGGGCTTATCTTTGGCGACCCGCAATCTGGTTTTTTGATCACCAACCGATTATCAACCTGATTCTGTTTGGGCAATATCGGCGTCTGATGACGCAAACTTTGCATTGTCTCGAAAACCGCCCCAATGGCCGGTTGCTACAACTTACCTGTGTCTATGGCAAGCTGACTCCCACCTTACTGGAGCATTCGGGCAATCAACCGATGTATCTAATTGATGTGGCAACCGCTCAGCTGGAGGCCAGTCGCAACAAACTTGAGCCTGCCCGACGTTCACGACTTTTATCCGCACGTATGAACGCAGAGTCACTGGCATTCAAGGACAGTGCTTTTTCCACCATACTGATATTTTTTCTTATGCATGAGATGCCGGCCGCCGCGCGACAGCGCACGCTTGCAGAAACCATGCGGGTATTGCAAGCCGGTGGGCGACTGGTGATTACGGAATACGGCGAGGAACCTCGCCGGCACTGGATTTACCGCCTGCGATGGTTACGTAAACAGTTGTTATTCTGGGAACCCTTTCTGAATGATTTTTGGCGTGAGGATATCAACGCTAAGTTACAAGATGAAGCGGGTAAGCTGGGTAAAACACTTCGGCAAGTTGAAAAGCATTTGGTATTTGGTGGATTTTATCGCGTACTGGTTTATGAGATGGATTTGTGAACATAAATATAGTCGCTGCTGTATTTCTATCGCTTTGACCCAATGCTTCAAACTCGGTATAAAAAAACATGGCCATGAAACGTAATTCAGCAGCAATGTGATTCTGTGGTCCGGTGTCTGCTTCAATGATGCAGTCACCATCTGGCTGCTATCATTAAATAATGATCTGATAAAGGACGTTGCTTTGGTGAAAAAAGACAACGAAACAATTTCTATTTGTGGTGCCGGGCCGGCGGGTTTGGTAGCAGCGATTACGCTTGCCCGGGCGGGTCGCCACGTTATTGTGTATGAGCGGCACAAAGATGTCGGTGGCCGCTTTCATGACGATCTTCAGGGAATAGAGAACTGGACGACAGACGGCGATGTGCTGGAAGAGCTGATCAGTCTCGGGGTCGAAATTAACTTCACTGCGACACCGTTTCACGAGGCGCAACTGTTTGATCCGCAAGGGCATAAACATGTTTATCGCTCACCCAAACCGATGGCGTACATTGTGCATCGCGGCTCAGTCCCTGGTAGTCTGGATACTGGCCTAAAGACTCAAGCCCTGGCTCAGGGAGTGGAGATTCGATTCAGCGAATCCTGCCAGCAGTTAGCCGAAGGCGGTATTGTCGCAGAAGGCCCGCATGGAGCGGATGCCATCGGTGTTGGTTATCTGTTTGAAACTGACGGGGCCGATGGTGCCTACATTGCTCTGTCAGATGATCTGGCCCCCCAGGGTTATGCTTATCTGCTGATTCAGGGCGGTCGCGGCACCGTGATGGCCTGGATCTACAGCGATTTTCACAACGAAAGCCAGTACCGCAAACGTTGCCTGAACTTCTTTCAGGAACGTGTTGGTTTGACCATGCACAACCTGCGGCCAACCGGGGGTGCCGCTAATTTTCTGGTACCGCGTTCGGCGCGTAAAAGCGGCCTGTTGTTCGTTGGCGAGGCAGCCGGATTTCAGGATGCTCTGTGGGGCTTCGGTATGCGTTTTGCCATGATTTCAGGAAACCTTGCGGCGCGGGCACAGCTCGCGGGCATGCCTGCAAGTTATGATGCTCTATGGCGCAAACGCCTCGGTGACCCATTGCGCGCTGCTCTGGTTAACCGTTTTTTTTATCGGCGTCTCGGCAACCAGGGTTACCAAATCTTGCTGCGAAGTATCGATCAGGCAATGCATCGCCGTCCAGACGGTCGTCATTGGTTGCATGGTCACACCGCACCACGGTGGTGGAAGTCGTTATTCTTTCCGCTAGCGAAACGGCTGCTGGTTTCCAGTCGACCCACGCCAGATTCAGGTGAGGAAGGATGTGACTGCACCTGGTGTCGTTGCCGTCATCAGCGTTGACATGTGATAAAAACAGCATTCCCGGAGCGATGTCAGATTGCTAAGCGAATAGTTGATAACGAATACCACTAGTTCTATCGCATACTGAAACAGGAGTGTTTTTTGATAATGGGCTACGTGGTACACAGAATGTAACAATACACGACAAGGAAAAATACTATGCCGGTTGAGCGCAAGCACTGTCAATGTCAGGACACGCAATTCCATTTTCTGGAGCGGGCGTTTGAGTCGTTGCATCTCGAGGCAGCACAACGGGAATTATTGCTGTCGGCATTCCGCGAGACGACGGTCAGTATTCCACTTCGACCCCATCATGCCGATGGCGGAGAACTACAAACTTTCATGGGCTACCGGGTACAACACAACCATGCCCGTGGTCCGTTCAAGGGCGGGTTGCGCTTTCATCCTTCAGTTAACCTGGGTGAGCTCCGTGCGCTGGCGCAACTCATGACCTGGAAGACGGCGTTAGTAGATATCCCTTTTGGCGGCGCTAAAGGCGGTATCGCCGTCGATACCTCCCAGCTCAGCGAACACGCGTTGGAGATTCTGACCAAACGTTTTACTCAGAAAATGGCGCCCGTATTTGGTGTGCATCAGGACATTCCGGCACCGGATATCGGCACCAACCCACAGGTGATGGCATGGATTCTCGAAGAATACAGCAAGAACCACGGTTATACCCCCGCCATCGTCACTGGCAAACCCATCGAGCTGGGTGGATCGGCTGGTCGGCTTGAATCAACCGGCCATGGTGTCGCTTATATCACTGAAAAAGTGGCTTCTGAAATGTCCATGCCCCTTAAAGGCGCATCAATTGTGATACAGGGTTTTGGTAATGTGGGTTTTCATACGGCCCAGCATCTTGCCGCGATGGGGGCGCACATTATTGCCCTGTCCGATGCCCATAATGGTGTGGTTTGCGAAACTGGCATCGACATCCAGCATGCACAGCGTCATGTCAGTGAAACGGGCTGGCTTGAAGATTTGCCAGGCTGCGAGCCGGTCAGTAACGCCGAACTACTGGAACTACCCTGCGACATCCTGATCCCGGCGGCCATCGAAGCCACTATTAATTGTGACAATGTCGAGGCCATCAAAGCCCGCCTGGTGGTAGAGGCGGCCAATATACCGGTTACGCATCTGGCCGATACTATCCTGCGAGAGCGGGGTATTACTGTAGTGCCTGATCTTTTGGCCAATGCCGGTGGGGTGCTGGCGTCCTATTACGAATGGGTACAGAATTTACAGGAGTTTCCCTGGGAAAAGGAGACCGTCATGTTGCGTCTTGAGCAGCGTTTGAACCGGGTTTATGAACAGGTTCGTGATCTTGCCCGTGAACGTAACACAGATTTACGCACTGCGGCCTATGAACTGGCCATTAGCCGGGTCAATCAAGCCATACTCTTGCGTGGATTTTGATCCGGATCAGAGTGCGTGTTGTTTGTAGGAGCTAAGTTGGAAGCTTGACCTGATAAATATAAAGGACGTATATATGCCTAACCTTTACAGGATGACAAATTTCTGCAATTGGCCTGTCCGACGAAGGGGAGTAGTGCTTTAACTTTGCCAAAATGAACAAGGCAATGAAAAAAATCTGAAGGCGTTTGAAAAGATATAAAAAGCCGGTAAGTAAATAAAGCAAGCCAGATAGGAATGTTCAAACCATTTGGCTTATTTTTTAAGGTACCAAGACATTGCACCAGCATTCTACTGCTACACTTTAATAAGATTTACTTTAAGGTCTGAATATGATGATTTGATCCTTAAAGTTTGATAGGAATTAATGCTTTAACAAAAAAGCAAGTTACATAACATGCGGCCATCGTTTGCGGGGTATTCGATATGAACTTCGATGTAAACAAGGATAAAAGGATTTTCGGTCAAAGCGATATTGCAAAAAGCGGAAAAAAAGTGGCGACGTCTGGCCTCCACGAAATTCGTTTTCATGGCCGCGGTGGACAAGGGGCCGTTTCTGCGGCGGCACTGTTGTCTCTGGCCGCGTTTAGTGATGGTTTTGAAGCCCAGGCCTTCCCCAAGTTTGGTTCTGAGCGGCGCGGCGCACCGGTAGAAGCTTACGTGCGCATCAGCACGATACCGATCCGTCGCCATAATCAGGTCTACCAGCCAGATGCCGTCATTATTCAAGACACCACCTTACTCCGATCCGAGCCTGTGTTTGACGGCCTCGAAGATGGCGGATTGATGATTTTGAATGCCGAACGGCGGCCGGAAACACTGGGCACCAAAGCTTTGCGCTGGGTTTATTTACCCGCCAATCGTATTAGCGAGACCTTTCTTGGGCGGCCGTTGCCAAACACGGTGTTGCTTGGCGCCCTGGCCGCGGCGACCGGATGGGTCAGCCTGGCGGCACTGGAACAGGCTATCGGCAACCATCTAGTCAGGAAGGGGGAGGAAGTCGTGACCGCCAACATAAATGCATTGCGTGAAGGCTATCGGATCACCCTGGAACAGGAGGAGGCATCGTGAGGCAACAGCTGGAAGGATCCCGTGCCGTGGCCGAAGCGGTGCAGCGGTGCCGGCCGCAAGTGGTGGCTGCCTATCCGATTACCCCGCAGACCCACATTATCGAGCACCTGGCGCAAATGGTCGCTGACGGAGAGCTGGCATCTGAATTTGTCAGCGTAGAGAGTGAATTTGCTGCCGCCTCAGTTGTACTCGGTGCCGTTGCTACCGGCAGCCGGGCTTTCACTGCCAGCGCCTCGCAGGGCCTGCTGCTCATGACCGAGGTGTTGTTTAACATCGCGGGGCTGCGTTTGCCGGTGGTGATGGTCTGCGCCAACCGTGCAGTAGGGGCACCGATCAATATTTTCAGCGATCACCAGGACAGCATGGCGCTGCGCGATGCAGGCTGGATTCAATTGTATGTGGAAAGCAACCAGGAGGCAGTGGATACCGTTATCCAGGCCTATCGCATCGCCGAAACCTGCGAATTACCGGTGATGATCTGTATGGACGGATTTTTTCTGACGCATACCTTTGAACCAGTGGACGTGCCTGAGCAGGAAGCAGTGGATGCATTTTTACCTGACTTTCACTTTGCCCGCACGCTGGATCCCGCGCAACCGATGACCTTAGGTGGGGGCAGTGAGCCGGATAACTACCAGGAGTATCGTCATGCACAACACCAGGCAATGGTCTCCGCCGCGGATGAGATTGATAACATTAATACTGAATTTACCCAGTCCTTTGGACGTGATTATGGCGGCCTGATAGATCATTACCAGCTGGAAGAGGCGGAAGTGGTGCTGGTCACGCTGGGCTCAGTGATGGGAGCGGTGAAAGATGTGGTAGACAGTTTGCGGGGGCAAGGCCAATCAGTCGGTGCCTTGCGCTTGCGATGTTTTCGGCCGTTTCCAGCCACTCATCTGGTCGCAGCGTTACGCAATACCCGTCGTATTGTCGTTTTAGAAAAAGCCTTTAGTGTCGGGGCAGACGGTATTGTTGCAACCGAGTTGCGTGCCGCCTTGCATAACGCCGGGGTAGCCATTCCGGTGGAAAGTTTTATTGGCGGACTGGGTGGGCGAGATTTGACGCTCAGCCTGATCGAAGAGGTTTTTCGTGCAGCGTCAGCTGAACCCTCTGCTAACTGTCGTTTCGCCGGGCTCAACTCCCTGCCTGACGACATACCAATCATTGAGGAGACCTAGCCATGGATAGTCGCGATCCCTTTCGGCATAACGTACTCACTTCCGGCCACCGTGCCTGTTCCGGTTGCGGCGAAGCGATGGCGGCACGCATGGTGACAGATATTATTGGTCCTGACGCTATATATATAAATGCGACTGGCTGTCTGCAGGTCTTTACCACCCACAATCAGCAATCGTCCTGGCAGGCACCGTGGATCCATTCGGTGTTTGCCAATGCGGCGGCGGTGGCCTCGGGGGTGGAGGCAGCATTGCGTGCCCGCGGCGACGATACCCCCGTAATAGTGCAGGCGGGTGACGGCGGCACCTTTGATATAGGCCTGCAGTGTCTGTCCGGTATGATCGAGCGCGGTCACGATGTGCTGTTCGTCTGTTATGACAATGAGGCCTACATGAATACCGGTGTGCAGCGCTCCAGCTCCACACCACACGCGGTCCGCACCACCACCTCACCGCCAGGTCGCCTGAGTGAGGGCAAGCATCACCTGAAAAAGGACATGATCTCCATTATTGCCGCGCATCAGATGCCGTATGCTGCCACCGCCACTGTAGCCTATTTCCCGGATCTCAAGGCTAAGGTGGAAAAGGCCATGAGCATCAAAGGACCGCGTTTTCTGCAAGTACTGTCACCTTGTCCCCTGGGCTGGGATCATGATGCCGCCCAGACCATACAGGTTTCCCGGCTGGCAGTGGAAACCGGTTTGTTTCCGCTGCTAGAGCTGGAACATGGCGCTGTGACCGGTGTCATGCATCTGGCTCAGCAACGACCGGTTGAAGACTACTTTCGTTTGCAGGGACGTTTTAAACATCTGTTCGGTAGCAAGGGAGGTATCGCTGAGATCCGTCATCTGCAAGCTCTGGCCGATGCCCGCATACAACGTTATGGCTTACTGGATACAACCACCGATTGGAATACGGATACCGCCTCCCAGGTTCAACGCCATGGTCGCGGCGGTTATTCTTTGGATAGACAGGAGGACTCACAATGAGTCGCTTAGCCTTTGAACCGGGTAGCAGCGTAGCTTATCACTCCGGTGACTGGCGTAATCAACGTCCTGTTTTTCACAACAAGTGGCCGCCTTGCGGGCAAACCTGTCCGTCCTCTGAGGACATTCAGGCCTGGCTCGCCCTGGCCAGCGACAATCAGTGGGAAGCGGCATGGCGCAAACTTACGGAACGCAATCCGTTGCCGGCAGTGATGGGTCGGATCTGTTATCACCCTTGTGAATTGGGTTGTAATCGTAAAGAACTGGACAGCGCCGTGAATATTCACGGCATTGAACGTTATCTGGGAGATCTGGCTCTGCAGCAGGGCT
>Ga0316209_1002845_pt1 | contig 12888 bp, 8 predicted proteins | sample 6monopyrite_MG_FD_204945 | JGI IMG/M metagenome (GOLD analysis project Ga0316209, IMG submission 204945) | Microbial mat bacterial communities from mineral coupon in-situ incubated in ocean water Damariscotta River, Maine, United States -... | ecosystem: Environmental > Aquatic > Marine > Coastal...
TTTATGACTTTATGCAGCACACCTGAACTCGCTTGCGAAGTCACACTGCAACCTTTACGTCGCTTCGATCTCGATGCAGCGATTTTGTTCTCAGATATCCTGACTATTCCCGACGCAATGGGGCTTGGATTATATTTCTCTGAAGGCGAAGGGCCAAAATTTAAACAGACCATCGATTCCGCTAACGATGTTAAGAATTTAATTATTCCGGATCCTGCCGATAAGTTATCCTACGTGACTGATGCGGTTTCGTTGATCCGAAAAGAGCTAAACGGACAAGTTCCTCTGATCGGTTTTGCGGGTAGCCCATGGACACTCGCCACCTACATGGTTGAGGGCGGCAGCAGTAAAACTTTCTCCAAGATTAAAGCCTTTTTATTCGAAGACCCTACCTCTGCGCATTTATTAATGAGCAAACTGGCTGATTCTGTGGCTAGTTATCTCAATGCACAAATCGAAGCAGGCGCACAGGCCGTTATGGTTTTTGATAGCTGGGGTGGCGCACTCACCACACCACATTACAAAGAATTCTCACTGGCTTACATGCAAAAAATTGTTGACCAGTTAACACGTGAGAAAGACGGACAAAAAATTCCCGTCATCTTATTCACCAAAGGCGGTGGCATGTGGTTACCAGAAATTGCCGATACCGGCTGTGACGGCGTGGGTCTGGACTGGTCTGTCGATATCAATAAAGCCCGCCAATTAATCGGTGATAAGGTTGCGCTACAGGGTAATATGGACCCTGCCATCATGGCAACGAATCCTGAAGTAATTAAACAGGAAGCCAGTCGCATCCTGTCTGACTTTGGTCAGGGCAATGGTCACGTGTTTAATTTAGGTCATGGCATCACGCCAAATATCACACCTGAAAATGTTGCAGCTCTGGTTGATGCAGTGCACGATATCAGCGCTCAATATCACGACTAACACCACTTTAGAAAGCCTCACACCAACCCTGCAGTTTAGTTATACTCTGGTTTAATTTAATCAATATTGATTACGTTATGCCGTTTCAAAAATGCATTAGCTCAGGAAAACTTGCACTTATTCTGCTGATCATTTTCAGCTTTCAACAACGCATCGTAGGCGCCAGCCAGGCAAACGCCTTTCCGGAATTAAAAACACAAAACAACGACCGTCCAAAAATTGGTCTGGTACTCAGTGGTGGTGGCGCGCGTGGTTTTGCACATATTGGTGTATTAAAAGTTTTGGAAGAAAACAATGTGCCAATTGATTTTGTTGTTGGCACCAGTATGGGCTCCATAGTTGGTGGGCTCTATGCGATAGGCATGACACCTGAAGAAATCGAAAAGGGTGTTGAAGAAATCGCCTGGGAAAAAGTTTTTGACGATTTTGCTTATCGTGATTTCAAATCCTTTCGCCGCAAACAGGACGATTTAGATTTCTACAATATTCATCGCGTTGGTATTACAGACAATGGCCTACAAATTTCTCCGGGCTTAATCGAAGGTCAGCAGATAGAGTTAGCACTAGACCGTCTTGCCTACTCAGGTTTTCATATTGAAAATTTTGATAAGTTAAGAATTCCATTTCGAGCCATTGCCACTAACATAGAAAATGGCGAACCCTTTATAATAAAGAGTGGAAATATTGCACGCGCCATGCGCGCCAGCATGTCTATTCCAGGCGCCTTACCACCCATCACTATTAACGATACATTACTGGTAGATGGCGGCATAGCAAATAATATACCCATCGATGTCGTACGCGACATGGGTGCCGATATTGTCATCGTGGTTGATGTTAGTGAGCCACTTGCTGAAAAAAAGAATATAAAATCCAGTATCGATATCACCGGTCAGCTCACAACCATACTCACTCGCCGTATTGCAGATTTAGAACTTAAAACATTAAAAGAAAAAGATGTTCTGATTATTCCCGGTGAAAAAGAAATAACTTCTTCAGATTTTGCAGAATATGAAAAGCTAATAAAAGCGGGCGAACTTGCCGCATTAGAAAAACTCGCGTCCATCAAACAGTTGTCCATTTCGATTAAGGACTATTCAACTCATCAATCGACATTACCAAACATTGCGAATAAAACCCCTGTAATTAATTTTATTGAAATTAACAATAAAACAGGATTAAGAGATGAGGTCATGCGGGTTCGAATACACCAAAAAATAGGTGAGCCACTGGATATCCCACAGCTGGAACAGGATCTGTCTTATATTTATGGACTCGATTATTCAGGATCTGTAGTTTACTCAGTCGAAAAGCGTGATGGTAAAACAGGACTGATTATCTATGTACGCGATAGACAATGGGCGCATAGCTACCTTCAGTTTGGCCTCTCGATAGAATCGGCTATCGAAATCCAGTCAATTGACAACTACCATATTTCATATAATAAAAATAATTTAAATAGCCTGGCAGGTGAGTTTCGCGCTGTCGGATCATTGGGCAGCGAACCACAAATAAGCGCTGAAATTTATCAGCCATTAAATGCCGAACTCGATTATTTCATTTCTGCAAAAACGGGCATAAATACTAATATCGTACCGACCTTAATCAACGACCGAATAGAAAGCCTGCGTCGTTTCAATCGACGATTTATAACCTTATCCACTGGCAAAATATTCAAACAAACTAGCGAGTTAAGTTTAGGCCTGAGTTACAACGATGGTAAATTAACGGCTGTGACTGGAACAAAAATAGAAGAAGATTCTAGCTTCATCGAAAGTTATTACTATGTAAAATATTTCCATGACTCTCTGGATAATTTAAGCTTTCCCAACTCTGGTTTATTCGGCACGATTAGTTACCGTGATAACCGCGAAGCTTTGGGCGCCGATCAAAACTACAAGCAGATGAAGTTCGAATTCGGCGGGGCTGGCACCTTCGGTCGCTACACGATATTTAGCCGTGCCTTATTTGAAACAACACTGGATGAACTTTCAATAGAAGATGCTCAGGCAAATGCCCTGTTCTTTCGGGGCGGTTACCTTGAACTTTCCGGCACCGTGAGAAACGAGTTGTTCGGACAACATTTTGGTCTGATTGAAACGGCTTTTTACCGGCGATGGGGGGACATAACTTTTTTGCCAATCTATACCGGCTTCTCACTTGAAGCCGGTAATACATGGCTTGAAACCAGTGATATAAACACAGATAACATTCGCCTGGCTGGCAGTGTATTTATAGGAGCTGATACATTTCTGGGACCCATTTACATCGCCGTTGGTGCAACCGATAAGGGCGAATCAGCTTTTTATTTTAATATTGGTGTTCCATTTCTGAAGAACAATTAACTAAAACAATTGTTCAGGAATAGCCGCAGCGTCTTTGCCGTTTTCAGGTGTCTCAGCAGGTGAAGCTGCACCCGCAGTTGGCACCTTCTCTTTTCTAAATATTTCAAAGACTGCATTCGCATCTGCATCGGTGGCAGCTTGTCCTGTTTCCTCATTAATTTTCATAGTCACCAGACCATCTGGTCGTGCCAGTTGTTTTTCAGGTTTACCGGCAAGTGCCACCTTCATATAATCGACCCAGATAGGTAATGCCGCTTGTGCGGCAGACTCTCTATTACCGAGTGGCTTAAGCTGATCAAACCCTACCCACGTCGTTGTAACCAGGCTGTTGTTATAACCGTTAAACCAGGCATCACGCTGATCGTTAGTGGTACCCGTCTTACCTGCCAGATCTTTTCTTCCTAATGCCAGAGCACGACGACCGGTGCCTCGCAGCACCACATCCTGCAACATGGAATTCATTTGAAATGCCAAACGGGGCTCCAGCGTTTGCTCAGCCTGCTTAGGTAATCGTGCTAACGATTCTTCTTCGACAATATCAGTCGACCATTTTTGCTCCTGTATAACACACGAAGTACAGGCAACAGCAGGATCAGCTTCAAATAAAACACTACCATCGGCGTCTTCAATACGTTGTATCAAATAAGGTTTAGTCAGATAACCGCCGTTAGCAAAAACAGAATACACACGTGACATCTGTAGTGGGCTAACTTCAGCACTACCTAATGCCAGTGATAGATCATATGGTAATTTACTACTATCCAGACCAAAGTTTTTTGCATATTGCGTTGCATGCTTGAGTCCGATTGAACGCAATATACGAATTGAAACCAGATTTCTGGATTTATACAAAGCCTTGCGCAATCGGGTTGGCCCAAATGTTTTTCCACTGTAATTTTCAGGACGCCATGCACCTTCTAATGCATCATCTTCGAACACCACAGGCGCATCATTAATCAAACTGGCTGGTGTGTATTTTTTGTCTAATGCTGCCGCATAGACAATGGGTTTAAACCCGGAACCCGCTTGCCTCTTTGCCTGTACTACACGGTTAAATTTGCTGTGCTCAAAATCGAAACCACCGTTTAATGCCTGGATAGCACCGGTATTAGGATTGACCGAAACCAGCGCACCCTGCACCTCCGGTATTTGCGCCAAACTCCAGCCAGTGACGGCATTTTGCGCTAACCAGACAACATCACCGGGTTTAATCACTTCTGATACAGTCTGTAATTCATCGCCAATACGGTTCACACTAATGTATTCACGCGCCCACTGTATACCACGCCAGGGGATACGTACCTGCTCGCCATCTTTTAGTAGCGCTACGGCCGAACGATTATCCTCAGGTACTACAGCATTTTCTACTGAGTCTTCATTTTTGTTTTCAGAAATATCATCATTGACCGATAAAATCAGTGCAGGAACAAAACGACCATATACCTGGTCATCTTTTAAAATTGACGCAAGATCACCTGATTCATTTTCGTTTTCATTTGCAGTATCAGCTTCAGCCTCTAATTCAATTCCCACACCTGACTCGGAATCGTTAATTTGATTATCGCCATTGGTATTACCAGGTGACTCTAAATCCACGTGGCGCACAATACCGCGATAACCGTGACGCTGATCATAAGCCACCAGTCCATTCCAGATACTGTCATTAGCGGCACGTTGCAACTTCTTATCTATCGTTGTATAGACATTCAATCCCCGGACGTACGCTTCGTCACCAAACTGTTTAACGATTTCAGCACGTGCCATTTCATTTACGTATGGCGCATAAACACCTAACGCACTACGATGACGCTTAGCCGTTACCGGCGCATCTTTATGCTCATCGTATTGTGTAGCAGTAATATAGTTTAGTTTCAGCATACGTGACAAAACATAATCACGGCGAATGGTGGCTCGCTCAGGGTTTACAATAGGATTGTACGTAGAAGGCGCTTTAGGCAATCCGGCAATCATCGCAATTTGAGCCAGTGACAGTTCATCCAGATCAAGCCCATAATAAATTTGTGCCGCAGCCGCTACGCCGTAAGAACGATTACCCAGATAAATTTTATTTAGATACAGTTCTAAAATCTTTTCTTTATCCAGCTCACGTTCAATTTTTAGTGCGAGTAAAATTTCGTTTAATTTACGTAGATAGGTTTTTTCATTACTCAAATAAAAATTACGTGCCAACTGCATCGTTATCGTACTACCTCCTTGCCCACGTTGTCCGGTCATAATTAAATTCACGACCGCACGCAGTATTCCCTGGTAGTCCACGCCGGGATGCTCAAAAAACCGATCATCTTCAGCTGATAAAAAGGCCTGCTCCATAAGATCAGGAATCTCTTCAAGAATTTTTGGTGTACGACGTTTCTCACCAAATTCACCCATTAATGCACCATCACTGCTATATATACGGAGTGGAACTTGAAGTTGCACATTACTGAGTCCCTCGATGGAGGGTAATTTGGGGTTAAGGTAGAAATATCCACCTGTAGCGGCAACGGCGAGCAAAAGCATCATCACAAAGGTGATGATGAAAAATAATTTAATTATATTGAAAAATCGCACTGTTCCATTACCTGCGGCTAGATGTAGATGAAGTTTTATTCAGGCGAGAAAGTATATAGGTTTAATAACAAATATACGACATAGTTCTAATTCATCTAGTAATTTTCTGCACTTACAACTAATATTTAATGCAAAAATTGTAATATATTCTATAACTACCTTTAAAATATATAAATAAGGGGAAACGCGTGGGCCTGCTAAAACGCAAAAAACCAGCCATATTAGGCCTGGATATCAGCTCGACGTCAGTCAAACTGCTCGAGCTAGCTCAGGATGGCGAAAAATTTCGTGTGCAAAGTCTCGCAGTAGAGCCTTTGCCTGATAATGCTGTTGTCGATAAAAACATACAGGACGTTGAAGCCGTTGGCGAAACCATTCTAAAAGCGGTTAAACGTTCAGGTACAAAAGCAAAAAATGCGGCTGTTGCAGTATCAGGTTCTGCGGTAATCACCAAAATAATTACCATGCCAACCGGCATGAACGATGATGAACTGGAAGCCCAGATCGAAATGGAAGCCGATCAGTACATTCCCTACCCATTAGAAGAAATTAATCTTGATTTTGAAGTGCTGGGCGAAACAGAGAACAATCCCGACACGGTTGACGTTTTACTGGCCGCTTCTCGTAGTGAAAACATCGAATTACGTTCCGCTGCACTCTCACTTGGCGGACTAACACCAAAAATTGTTGATGTAGAAGCGTATACCATCGAACATTCTGCCAGGCTGATTACCCACCAGATGGAAGACAACAGTGAAGACAAAATTATTGCATTGATTGATATCGGTGCCACTATGACTAGTCTGAATGTGGTCGAAAACAATCACCTTATATATACACGTGAACAAAGCTTTGGTGGCAAACAATTAACTGAAGAGATTATGCGTCGATACGGACTAGCATACGATGAAGCCGGTCGCCTTAAAAAAGAAGGTGGTTTACCTGACAACTACATCCCGGAAGTGCTTGAGCCGTTCAAAGAAACCATTGCGCAACAAGTTAGTCGTTTCTTACAGTTTTTCTACACCTCTGGACAACACAATGCTGTTGACCTGATTGTTCTTGCAGGTGGCTGCGCCTCGATACCCGGTATTGATGAGCTGGTTGAGTCACAACTGGACACAACCACTGTCATCGCGAATCCTTTTGCAGAAATGTCACTGGATTCCAAAGTAAACCCGCAAGCATTGAGTAACGACGCACCCTCATTAATGATTGCCTGTGGCCTGGCCATGAGGAGTTTCGACTAATGGCTCACATTAACTTATTACCCTGGCGCGAAGAACAGCGACAGGAACAAACCCGCCAGTTTGCCACTGTTACAGCCCTGTCACTCCTGTTGACTGCTGCTGCTATATTAATGGTACACGTTACTGTCGATGGTCAGATACAACATCAGAAATTCAGAAATAAAATGCTGCAGGATGAAATCACACGTCTGGATGCTTCGTTAAAACAGATTGAAGCACTGGAAGAAACCAAAGATCAGTTACTCTCTCGCATGGACGTCATCCAGTCATTACAACAACGTCGTCCACAAATCGTACATCTGTTTGATGATTTTGTCCGTACCGTTCCCGAAGGTATTTATCTAACCGAGGTCAAACAAAAAGGTGATGAGTTAACGATAAAAGGCATAGCAGAATCCAATGGTCGCGTTTCAGCTTATATGAGAAATATTGATGCTTCAGACTGGATGTCCACACCGAAATTAAAAGTTATAGAAACTAAAAAAGGCACACTACGCAGTAGCACTTTTACCGTGGTAACTTCACAATCACTACCAGATGATGAAAAAGAAGAAAAGGGAGATGATAGCTAATGAATCTCTCTGAAATAGATATCAATGATCTTGATGTAGAAGATCTGAAAAAAATTGGTGGTGCACCTCTACCCATCAAAATTGGCGTTGTTGTGGCGTTATGTATCGGTTTGGCTGTGGCTGGGTACTTCATGGATACCAAAAAACAGCAAATAGAATTAGAAAAAGCAACCGCAGAAGAAAAGCAACTACGCATTACTTTTTCAGGCAAACAGGCAAAAGCAGCCAACCTGGAAGCATACAAACAACAACTGGAAGAAATGCGCACATCATTTGGTACATTGCTTAGACAGCTGCCAAACGAAACTGAAATTGAAACATTGTTAACCGATATTTCTCAGACAGGCATATCATCCGGTCTGGAAATCGATTTTTTCAAACCAGAAGGCCTAAGACCAAAAGAGTTTTACTCTGAATACCTGATAAAACTTAAAGTAACCGGGCGTTACCATGAATTTGCTGAATTTATCAGCGGCGTTGCAGCATTACCACGAATCGTAACCGTGCAGGATATTGCTATTAAACCTGCAGGCAAAGACAGTGGCGTGAAATTATCCATGGAACTCACCGCTATCACATATCAATATCTTGATGAATCTGCAGAGGAGGCTGAATAATGAAAGCAATTGTTCGTATCGGCCTTTACACCAGCTTGTTAAGCATCAGTGCCTGTAGTCAGGATATCAGTGATTTGCAATCCTTTATCGCTCAGGCAAAGTCTGCACATGTCGGTAGTGTAAAAGCTATTCCACAATTTAAACCTTATGAAAGCTTTAGCTACAGTGCCGCTGAATTGCGTGACCCATTTGTTGCTAATACTAATTTAGAAGACGACGATGGGACAAAAACTAGTTTACTGAATCCCGATTCAACTCGTCCAAGACAGCCACTGGAAGTCTTTCCATTAGACACTCTCAGCATGGTTGGCATTCTGGAACAAAATGCGCAGTTGTGGGGGCTCATAAAAGATCCTCAAAACATTGTGCACCGTGTTCAGGTAGGCAATTACATGGGACAGAGTGAAGGTCGAGTTACCGAAATTAATGAGTCCGCCATTTTCCTCGTAGAAATCATACCCGATGGAATTGGTGGTTACATTGAACGAGACGCATCGATTGCCATAGGTGGTCAATAATGACTAATCTAAATAAAATTAGTCATTATATTGCAAACAGAGCGGGCACGCGGAGTGAGACATGTCAAAAACAACAATAAATAAACAATTAAATGGGCCAAGCATGAATTTTCCTACCCCGATGTACTCATTAGTCAAAACAATGGGCAAACAACTATTACAGGCTGTCACACTGCTATGTCTAGTCAATACCTTCGCTGTTGCGAAAACAACCCCGGCCGATGACTCAAAAACAAATTCAATTCAAGCTGTAGAGTATGCAACACTGCCTGGCAATCGTTTGCAGATTAGTCTCGAGTTAAGTGAAGAGGCCATTAGCCCACTCAGTTTTACTATTGATAACCCAGCACGAATTGCTTTTGATTTTACCGGCACAGCCAGCAAGTTACCAAAACGCCCTCAACCGATAGGAATAGGCGTTGCTCAGTCCATTACGACCATATCAACCAAAACCAAAACACGTGTTATTCTGAACTTAACTGAAGTTGTTCCCTATCAAATAACAACTCAAGGTAAAAAAGTATTAATTACGCTGGATAGTGAATCAACAGGGGCTGCTTTTGAAGCCACTAATCCGTCTGTTGGGGCAACACCAACAGGTGCACCACGCTTTACGGACAAACCACGTGGTATCGATAACATCGATTTTCGACGTGGTGAAGAAGGTGAAGGTCGCGTTGTTATTAACCTAACTGAATCCAATATCCCAATGGATATCAGTGAAGAATTTGGCAAGGTGATTGTGAAATTCCTCGGTATAAAACTACCTGATGAACTACGTCAAACACTTGATGTACTGGATTTTGCCACACCCGTTAAATCAGTAAGTAGCTTTGAAGAGGATGACAACGTTAGAGTTGAAATCGAACCAGTCAGTAGTGACTACGAACATGTTGCTTATCAAGCCAATAATATCTTTACTATTGAACTCAAACCCATCAGTAAAGACGAACTCGAAGAAGTCAAAAAAGCCAAATTTGGCTATACCGGCGAACGTTTATCACTTAACTTCCAGGATATCCCTGTACGTGCGGTTCTACAGTTAATTGCTGACTTCACCAGCTTGAATGTCGTTGTTAGTGACTCCGTTGATGGCAACCTGACTTTACGCCTGAAAAATGTTCCATGGGATCAGGCATTAGATATCATTCTAAAAGCGAAAGGTCTTTCAAAGCGTGAATCAGGCACCGTCATGATGATTGCACCAAGTGAAGAAATTGCAGCTCAGGAAAAGATTGACCTGGAAGCACAACAATCCATTACTGAACTGGCACCGATAAGAAGCGCTTTCTTTACCATTAACTTTGCAAAAGTGACAAATTTAGCCGCGCTATTCACCGGCGAAGGTAGTGGTGGAGACGAAGAAGGTGGCTCGTCATCAGTTAGTAGTGGCATATTAAGCTCTCGTGGTAGCGTCATCATTGACGAACGTACTAATACTTTAATTGTTAAAGACACCGAAGAAGTCATTTCCGAAATACGCCGCACATTGGCCAGACTGGATATCCCTATTCGTCAGGTCATGATTGCATCACGTATCGTTATCGCTACAGATGAATTTACTAAAGAACTAGGGGCGCGTTTTGGTGTCACCAATGCCAAAGCTAATTCAGGTGGTTTTGGGGTTACAACAGGTACCTTCCGGGGTGCAGACACAATCACCTCCAGTGGCTTAACAAATATAGCAACGGGTGGTTCTCCAGAACCGTTTACACTACCAAGTGGAGTCACAGCTACGGATAGATTAAACGTTGATTTAGGCACAGTTAATGCTGCAGGCAGTCTGGCATTCTCAGTGCTAACAGGCAGTTCTCTAATCGACCTTGAGATATCTGCCCTACAGGCAGAAAACAAAGGTGAAGTTATCTCCAGCCCTCGCGTTGTTACCGCTGATCGTCATAAGGCTCACATCGAACAAGGTGTAGAGATTCCTTATCTATCGGCGACCTCCAGTGGTGCCACACAGGTAGAATTTAAGAAAGCGGTGTTGAGCATTGAAGTTACACCACAAATTACGCCTGATGATCGCGTCATCATGGATCTGTCAGTCAACAATGATACCGTCGGTGATGTGTTTGCGGGCATCCCAAGTATTGATACCCGTGAAGTCAATACACAGGTTCTGGTGAACAATGGAGACACTGTTGTATTAGGTGGTATCTACGAGCAGATTACTCGTAATGAGGTTGACAAAGTACCGTTTTTGGGAGATTTACCAATTATAGGTTATTTCTTTAGACACACATTGGAAAGTGACGAAAGACGAGAGTTGCTAATATTTGTTACACCTAAAATTCTTAAAGATGCTCTTGCGCTTTAGATAACTACCGAATAATAGCTAGGAAGAAACGAACATGAACAACCACTATATTAAAATACTAACACTAGCATCCTGTGGTGCATTAACCATGGTCGGCTGCAGTAGCGACAACAGCTCATTTGAATCGTCTACGGGTGGCACAGAAACAAATTCAGGTACTATCTCACAGAAAAATTTCTCTGTCCTAACAGCAGACCTTAACCCTGCTGTTATTGATGAAACAGCAAATACAATCACAAAAACCAGTGTCGAAATTACCGCCTTTATCGGTGATAGAAACAATCAGGTTCTTACTGATTCACATACTATTAATTTTGCCGCTGAATACGGTTTAATTGAGCCTACATGTGTCACTGAAAATGGGGAATGTAGTGTGACATGGACCGCTATCAAGTTTCCTGATCCGGGTGGTCCAGGTTCGGATGGCATAACAACTATTACAGCTTACTCAACGGGCGAAGAAGGTTTCACTGATAGCAACGGGAATAACGTATTTGACGACGGCGATGCAACTTTTGATGATTTAGAAGAACCTTTTGTCGACTCAGATGAGAGCGGTGGTTTTACTGCTGGCGATCAAGTTATTGATGTAAAGAGCACAAATGACCCTACTGGTGAAAACCTGACTCACGACATCGCCGATGGATTCTTTAATGGCTCAGGTTGCACACACAGCAGCCTCTGCGCAGACAGAAAATCCGTTACGGTATTTGCCAGAGTTTCGATGAATCTAATCGTAAATGAGATAGAAAGCAGAACCATCGGTGGCACAGTAAGTGGCCTGGATCCTATTAGCTCTGGAGTAGTGCTACAGAATAATGGCGGAGATAATCTAACCATTAATGCTGATGGTGACTATACCTTTGCTACAGGGGTGGATGATGGTCAGACCTATGCTGTAACTGTACTAACTAATCCAACGCTGCCAACCCAAACATGTTCACCAGTAAATGCCACTGGTACTGTCTCAGCCAATGTCACCGATGTAGATATAACTTGCGCTACCAATACCTTTACAGTTGGTGGCGATGTAAATACCTTCCCAGCGGGCGAGACTGTCGTTCTTCGGATTAATGGTAACCCAGCTGATGATATTTCGGTTGATGACACCTTCGCCACTTACACTTTCCCCGCACTAGCTGATGGCACTGCGTTCACTGTGTCTATTTTCTCTGCGACTGGAGCTGCATCAACTTGCGGTCTTTCTAATCAAACAGGCACTCTCACTGGCGCGAATGTTACCAATGTAGACCTGGACTGCTAATATAACGATTTAACTCTTCAACAAATAACCCTATACTAAGCGACCTGCGCTTTATAACATAAAGCAGGGTCGCTTTTTTTATGTCTAGCCAAAATAATATATTTTTAATCGGGTTAATGGGTACTGGCAAAACCACCGTTGGCCGCCAGTTATCTCGCAAACTAAAAATGCCGTTTTACGATAGTGACCGCGTCATCGAAGAACGCACTGGTGCAGACATCCCATTAATTTTTGATAAAGAGGGCGAAGCCGGGTTCAGAAAACGTGAGGCAACCGTCATCGACGAGCTCACACAGAAGAAGAACATTATCCTTGCTACAGGCGGTGGTGCGGTTCTCGATGCCACGAACCGTAATCACCTGATTAATCGAGGCACAGTCTTTTATCTCAAGAGTAATCTTAAAACACTGATACAACGCACCGGAAAAGACAAAAACAGGCCGTTATTAAATGCAGACGAGCCGGCTGAAGTCATCCTGAAACGCCTTTTAGAGCAACGCG
>Ga0316209_1002847_pt1 | contig 12886 bp, 16 predicted proteins | sample 6monopyrite_MG_FD_204945 | JGI IMG/M metagenome (GOLD analysis project Ga0316209, IMG submission 204945) | Microbial mat bacterial communities from mineral coupon in-situ incubated in ocean water Damariscotta River, Maine, United States -... | ecosystem: Environmental > Aquatic > Marine >...
ACGTCTTAATGAAGTGGGCTTGTCATCGGAAGATGATTTAAGAATGGTGGGCGCGGTGGCGGCACATCAAATGATTAAGTTAAAGTACCCCAATGAAACGTTGCCTGTCTGTTATTACCTTTATTCATTTGAAGGAGCGTTGTGTGATAAACATTGGAATGAAATTGGAGAAAAAAGAAAGCAGATGCTTAAAGCTGAGATTGAGATGAGTGAAATTAACAAGGGTGCAATAGAATGAAGCGCTGTGACTGGGCGAATTCAAGCCCACTAGAGATCAAGTATCACGATGAAGAGTGGGGTGTGCCAGTTCATGATGATCGGCTGCTGTTTGAGTTGTTGATTCTCGAAGGGGCACAGGCAGGTTTAAGCTGGGCGACCATCCTGCAAAAACGGGCAGGCTATTTAAAGGCGTTTGATAACTTTGATGCGCGAAAGATAGCCCGCTATTCCGATGCGAAAAAAGAGAAGCTGTTGCAGGATCCAGGCATCGTGAGAAACAAGTTAAAAGTAAATGCCGCAGTGGTGAATGCGAACTGTTTTCTGGCCGTGCAAAAGGAATTTGGTAGTTTCGATGCTTACATCTGGTCATTTGTGGGTGGAAAAGCAAAACAGAACAGGTGGAAGAAAATATCAGACGTGCCTGCGAGTACACCTGAATCTGAAGCGATGAGCAAAGACCTCAAAAAACGCGGCTTCAAGTTTGTGGGTGCCACCACCTGTTATGCTTACATGCAGGCGATCGGAATGGTGAATGACCACCTGGCCTCATGTTTTCGGTATGCAGAGGTTAAGGCGTAGCTCAATGGTTTTGATTCAAGGCATTGTCATCACTAATTTGATTTGAAATATTAGTCCCGTATTAAGGAGGGAAGAATGTCAGACACAAGCGTGGGTAAGGGTCATTGTCTTTGTGGCAGGATTAAAGTAAGCGGCTCAAAGATGAGTCACAATGTTGGCTCATGCCATTGCAGTATGTGCAGGCGATGGACTGGAGGCCCCTTATTGGCAGTAGACTGTGGAAGTGATGTGTCGTTTGAAGGAACGGAGCATATTGGTGTGTATGACTCATCCGGCTGGGCCGAACGTGGCTTTTGTAAGCACTGTGGCACCCATCTCTTCTATAGATTGAAAGAGAGTGATCAATATTTTATACCGGTGGGCCTGTTTGACGGCGATGAAAACTTTATTTTTGATCACCAGGTATTCATCGATGAAAAACCAGCGTATTACTGTTTTTCCAATGAGACTCAGAATATGACTGGCGCGGAAGTCTTTGCCAAGTATGCGCCTTGACCTTGATTAGAGATTGAATGGTGGATACGTGGTTAGTGTGGGATGACATTGTGTGTCAGGTTACTTTTCTTTACGTGGTCGCTTAAGTCATGAAAAACTATCTATCAGCTTCCAGATACATTGATTGGGAAAGCGCCAGTATCAAATCGCTAGCTGAGTCGTTATCATCAAACGACAGTTCTGATGAAATAATCGCAAAAAATTGTTTCGAATGGGTGCGCGATAACATCAAACACAGCTCAGATTACAAAATGAATCCGGTGACCTGTAAGGCATCCGATGTACTGACGCATAAAACTGGTTACTGCTATGCCAAGAGCCATTTGCTGGCGGCGTTGCTGCGGGCCAATGGTCTACCTGCTGGTTTGTGTTATCAGCGCTTGAGTGTCGGTGATGAAGGGGCGCCTTATTGTCTGCATGGTCTTAATGCGGTCTACCTTAAAAGCCACGGCTGGTACCGTATCGATGCGCGTGGCAATAAGGCGGGCGTCGATGCGCAATTCACCCCGCCGCAAGAGCAACTCGCATTTGCGCTAAATGATAGCTGTGAGGCAGACCTGCCAGAGATATGGGCCGAGCCACTGCCAGTGGTGCTTGAGGTGCTGGAAAAGTATCAAACCTACTATGAAGTTTACCTCAACCTGCCTGATGTAAAATTGGTCTCGTAGGGGCAGAATTACCGTCATTCCGGCGTAGGCCGGAATCCAGTGGGGGTTGTGATGACCTTTGTTTATGCGATGGTGTTTTATACTGCTGTTTTGGTGGGCTTGTGCGTCCATCTTACGGATTGAATTTTTTATGAGAACCATTGAACTCGAAACCTATAATGAGCGTTGGCCGGATGAGTTTCAGCGGGAGGTTGTTCTGCTTGAGGCGGTGTTCGGCGACAATCTTATTCGTGCTCACCATGTTGGCAGCACTGCGATTAAGGATTGTTGTGCAAAACCTGTGATCGACATTGTGCTGGAAGTGGCCTCTCTATATGAAATCGATCGGCAAAGCATTCAGCTTGAAGCGCTGGGGTATGAGGCCAAAGGGGCGTTTGGTATAGCGGGGCGTTGCTTCTTTCAGAAAGGAGGTGATCGTAGAACGCATCACCTGCACGCTTTTGAACTGGGGAATCCTGACATTGATCGTCATCGCCTGTTTGTTGAATACATGAATGCACGCCCTGATAAGATGGCTGAATATGCGCTATTAAAAACTGAGCTAGCAAAAAAGTACCGTGACAGCCCGGAGAAGTATTCAGCGGGGAAGGCAGCGTTTATTGATATGATAGAAAATTCGGCGATGAAGTGAAAACGATGAATGAAAAAATCACAGCGAGATGAGCGGTTGAGAGTCCATTATTTACAACATGTTTCCTTTGAAGGATTGGGCAGTATTGAGCCGGTGCTTAACGATAAGGGACATCAGCTGTCATCGACACAGCTTTATAAAAATGAGCCGTTACCTTCAGTGGGTGATTTTGATTGGCTGATTGTGATGGGTGGCCCGATGGGAATCTATGATTATGATCAGTACCCGTGGTTGGCGGATGAAAAGCAGTTTATAAAAGCGGCAATTGATTCAGGCAAGATTGTATTGGGTATCTGCCTGGGCGCGCAGTTGATTGCGGATGTGATGGGGGCCAGAGTATACCAAAACCCACATCGAGAAATTGGCTGGTTCAACATCAATCCTTTACCGGATGTGAATTTTACAATACTGGCCCCCGTATTCTCAGCGCCTATAGAAGTGTTTCATTGGCATGGTGATACCTTTGATATCCCCGAGGGGGCGGCCTCATTGGCGGAGAGTGAAGCGTGCTCGCGACAGGGGTTCATCTTTGATAACCGTGTGGTTGGCCTTCAATTCCACCTTGAAACAACGCTTAGCTCTGCATCAGCGCTGATTGAAAACTGCCGCGATGAGCTAGATGGTTCAGTGTATGTCCAAAGCGAAGCAGCGATGCTAATAGAGATAGAGCGGTTTGATAAAATAAATAAGCTGATGTCATCGGTGCAGGATGTGCTTGAAACGCAGGCGTTAAAATAGATTGGTGGCTAGTACTGGTCTATGGTGATGCTGCGATGAAATCCAAACTTCAGTTGGCATTTGGAATATTGGCGATCATTCTGGTCATTATTTCTACTGTGGCGATGGTGGTTGATGGCGTGGCGATTATCTTGACCTATGTTTCATTGCTATTCGCTTTATTTTCAATCGCAGCGAAAAACAGACGAATCTTACAATTCTATGCTGCCCTTTTTGTGCTGGCCCATGTTGTATTAATCTGGCGTATTGATAGTGATGCTCCGCAAGTGAGCATGACTTCGTCACCCGTGCCGATTGATGCCGCGCAGTTTGAAGCGTGCAGCAATCAAATGTTTGCGACGCTGGAAGAAGGGCAAGTTGATCTAAGGCCATTTCAGCGTGAAATGTTTAAACGGTGTATGGCGTTACAGTGAGTGCTTGATTAGAGGCTATGGAAATAGAAATAACAACGATTAGCTGGCAAGAGACGATGGTTATACGCCAACAAGTATTGTGGCCGAATCACCCCGTGGAGTTTTGCCGGGTTGAGGGTGATGAGTCTGCGTGGCACTTTGGTGCTTATGATGCAGGACTGTTGATTGGCGTGGCGTCTCTCTATCCAAATGGATCTAGCGTTAGATTGCGAAAGTTTGCGGTGATTGACTCTCATCAAGGGCCGCGGGGTGGGTAGTGCCTTGTTGCGTCACTTATTGATGATCGCAAAAGAGAAAGAGGTTGCCGAATTCTGGTGTGACGCACGTGAAACGGCGATTGACTTCTATCGCCAATTTGGATTGGTGCCAGAGGGTGAGCGGTTTTATAAAGCGGATGTTGCCTATTTTAAGATGAGTCGATTAGTTTGAATCCATGATCGAGCGCTCCCCATCATCCACTCCAGTAAGGTTAATGAATAATATCAGGCTGCTTGATAAGCTAAGTGCGTATAATCTAACATTGAGGTGAGAAGGTAGGCAGTACGAAATCTGTAGGTCGAGAAGGCCCTTTAATATTATGAATCTATAGGGAAGTATGAAATGAAGAGTGATAACCAGCTCTGCCCGTTGGCACAGGCAGCGAAACTGTTGTGTGAACGTTGGTTGAGTGGGGATTTTGATGAACGATAAACAAGAGAATAACCCACTGCACGGCGTGACGCTGGAACAGATCGTCACTAGCCTGGTTGAATATTACGGCTGGGAAGAGTTGGGTAAGCGGATCGATATCCGCTGTTTTAATAGTGACCCGACAGTGAAATCCAGCCTTAAGTTTCTGCGTAAAACCCCTTGGGCGCGTGAGAAGGTGGAAGCGTTGTACGTTACTACGCAGAAGAGCGTATGGCTGAAAAAATAGCCTTTACTAAGGGTAGAACACCACAGGTATCTGTGTAAACAAATACTATCTGGCTTGCCCCGTCCTCGAATAATCAGCAGCAATGTCGACGTACTGATTGGATAGCGGTAAGCTTACTTCTTATCAGGTTTTAGTTGTGTGAAAATCGGAAATAAAGGTCAAAGGAGATAGGCATGAGTTCGATTACGTTAACAGATGAGCAGAGAGCGCAAATTGCAAGCGATATGGATACGCAGATTGAGATGCTCAATGCTGAAGAAGTGGAAGCATTGGCAACTAGAGTGAATGCGAAGATCGATATTCCTTATATCGATGATAAGGCAGAGCAGCTCATTATGGTGAAGATCGTCAAGAAAATTGACCGCCTGCTTTATCGCAAGCTACCGAATGAAATTTATGGACTGGTGAAGAACTCCCATAATGGTATCTCTGACGACGATGCCCGCCAGCTTAAGGCTGTGCTGGCAACACGCATCAACAAAGAGTTTGATATCCCCTACATCCCTGAGTGGATCGAGCAGGAAATTCTTGAGGTGGCGATCGGTCTGATTGTTAACGGCATGCGTAAAAACTACAGCATGATGGAATTGCCTGCTTAACTGCAACGGTTGAGTAAATGGGGGGCTGCGAGTGTAAAGTGCTCGCAGCTCATGTTAAAGCGCTTATGGCCTGTGGCTGTGTTTGCTTCTGTAGATAGCCTTTAGCTTCTTTTTCTGTTCCGCGGTTAATACCGCCTTTGAATCAACTTTGAACTGTAACCATGCGATATCGATATCAGCCTTTTTAGCGGCGATGTTTTTAATCGTAGTAGCACTGGCCGAGATATCAACGGGGTCAGAATATTTCAATGTTTTGAGATCGATCTCAGCGACATCTATTTCTGCCTTGAGCATGATGGTCGCTTTTTTGTTTTCACGTAATAGCGTTTTTACCTGCTTTACCTGAGCTTCAGTTAGTTCAAGCTCATCCTTATGTCTCAGGATGCAACTTTTCTTGCCGTGCTTTCCTTTGGCGACATGTTTTCCATGTTGTTTGCTATTGCACTGTTTTTTATGATGTCCGTGGCCATGCGGGGACATAGCCGAGCTGCTTTTACCAGCCCACTCGCCGTGACCTGTTGAATGATGCATCTCCTTTTCAGCCGCCACTGGCGCGCTTAATAGCAGCAGTGCTGCAAAGATGCCAAGTATTGAAGTGGTTCTAATTTTCATGAGTGTCCTTGTTCTAGTTAATAAAACTGCTTCAATAGCATGGAGGGCTTGCCTGTCGGCCTATATTCAGGCATCAATCCACTGCCGGGGATTGTCTGCCGTGATTGGCAATATAACGTATTGAGCGTGTGATTGCTTGATGAGTGTTTCATTTCAATTTTAGAGAGGTTCTCTCATACCATACTGACATGGTGTGGAATCGTGGTAGGAGGAATATTGTTATGGTTTGGTATTTTATTCATGTCCATGCGCTTACCAATCTAATCAGTGACTGTGATCGCATGCGAACCTTTTAAATGCGGAGGTTGGGCTTGTGGACAAAGCCCAGCACTTTCCGCTGTTTCAGTGGCATCTGGATTCCGGCGCCAATGGCATTTCGTTTGGTCCCCGCCTGTTTTGCAGGCGCCAACAGATGACGTTGATCTCTCAGGTACCCGGGTTCAGAATACTTATATCCACGTGAATTAACTATTTTGTCCACTTCTTATTCGCAGCTTATTTTAAAAAGGCATGAGTTTTTATAGAACTTGATTGTGAAAATTACCACTAAATATTACAGTGGGACGTAGACGGGTTGGCTGGGCTGTTATTTAAAGTGACATTTAGGGGAGAGGGGATGAGTCATTTGGTTAAGGAGAATCTTGAAAATACCTGGTTATGCGTAAAGATAGTGGCGGTGTTTTCTGCGACTATCTGGGCGATCTTTATATGGGATGCCGTTGATGAGGAGGAAATAAAACCAAGGTTTTCAATTGAGCTGTCCGAGTATGAAGCCAGTTTTATCGATGATACAAATAATAGTTGTAGTATAGGTACTCATTGGACACTAACAAATACAGGCAGTGCTCCCATCTCGGTTAAAGATATTGCTTATTCGTTGTACGCTGTGGCTGACGACAATGCCGGGCCTGAGCGTGATACGTCGATAGACGTGAGTGTTGGCAGGCTGATAAGCAAGGGCCAATTAATTGCACGTAGTGGCCTTTTCCCATCGGATGGCTTTGCTACTAGTGGTGGCACGATCAGTAGAGACATTCGAGCTGTCTATCAGCCTGCTTCTCTCCCTGCCGAACATTGGTTTGATACTCACCGATTGGTTTTTGTTGTGACATCAGTGGTGGATAAGTACGGGAAATCGGCGTGGTGTCCATTTTGTGAGAGTACCCAGTTTGAAACAGAAAATGTTTCGCGTTTGCAGTATGTGTGTTCAAAAAATAGTTCAGTCCCTGATACTAAATAATAAGGAGATAACGTAATGGCATGGTATAGCAAGTTGTTCAGTTCGGTTGCTGTAGATTTGGCAAGCACAGTGGGGGGAGTGATAGATGAGCTGGTGACCTCTGATGAGGAAATGGCCTTAACTAAGAATCAAAAATTAAAGATACAGACTGCCTATAACGTCAAGATGCAGGAGTTATTAAACGATCTGGACAGGCGGCAAATGGAGCATGAGCAAAACCTTGAAAGCGAGTTGACTAATCGTTTGAAGATAGACATGAAAAGTGACTCGGTTTTGTCAAAAAATATTCGCCCGCTAGCGCTGATTTTTATGACATTGACCGTTTCAGTGTTGGCGCTAGTGAGTGTGATTGGTTATGAGTTGCAAGAAAACCAGATAGCGGCCCTGAAAATCTGGACGCCATTTTTTACCACAATAATGGTGACTATTTATGCATTTTATTTTGGTTCCAGGGGGCTTGAGAAAATGCAGAAGATGAAAAGTTCTGGTGCTACAGATGTTGAAAAAGTGAAGCGACAGCTGATTAATATTAATCAGGAGCCTAAGGGCTAGCGGTTACTATGATGAATACAGGAAGAGTGAAACCCATTACCGGCCTTAATCTTCGTCTAAAACCTAATGGCGATAAAATAGGTGTGCTGCGCCACAATGAAGAGTTTAGCATTACTGATGAAGTAACTTTTTATCGAGTTAAAACGACCAGCGGTCATGTGGGGTATGTTCATGCAGATTATGTTGAGAAGACACCTGCACTCACGCAGTTGCCGGATACGCTTTCTATTGATAATAGCCATGGCCCCAGTTTTAAGTTGGTAACCTTTAGTGACGATCGTTTTATTGGTGATCCAGCTAAAGTAGATCAGGACTTTATTCCCAGTTTACAAAGAGTCGCACAGTATGCGGAGGAGTGTGATCTTAAGGTATGGGTGACCTCTTCAATTCGTCAGCTTAATAACCAAATTCAGGGTGCCATTGTTAAGCCTGCAAGCCATAGTTGTCATCATATTGGGCATGCCATTGATATGAATATTTTTTACAATGATAAGCTTTATAATTCTCAAAAACTGCGCAAAATAAACCACCAAAACCTGCCGAAAAAAGTGGTTGAGTTTTTTGATTTAATTCGCGCAGACAATGTTTTGCGATGGGGTGGTGATTTTAATACGGAAGATCCTGTTCACATCGATGACAATTTTTATAATAAGCAGGAGTTGATGTATCTGGCAAAGCTTGATAGCCGGATTTCTCAGATTAATGCCTGAGTCATATTGGATTTGAATGAAACAGGGGTAGAGAGCAATTCATCCTAATAAATTTGTACTTAAAAAGAGATTCGTGTAGCTCAGTCGTCCCGGCACCAATGGCTTTTCCTTTGGCTGCCTTCGGAATGACGAATGCTGGGAGCGATGTGAGCATACTAAAAATGCAGTCCGATGACGGCCAAAAAGGCGCGGCCATTTTTATCAAGTGTTACCGTGCTTCAGTCGCCATCGATAAGCGCTTAATCCCCACCTGTTTTGCAACCGCCAACAATTGTGCAACCTGTTCATAAGGCACGCTGGCATCAGACTCGAGTCGTAATACCAGCTCTGGTTCGTTGATTAGTTTTTCGTTGAGTGCGGCGGCGAGTGTGGTGGCGTCCACCGCGGTTTGATCAAGTTCAAAGCGGCCATCGGCAAACAGGGTTAAATAGGTGGCGGCAGGATCGGCGGTGGGCGCTTTGACCGTTTGCGGCAGGTTGACCTGTAACGCTTGCGCCAGTAGTGGAGCGGTGAGGATAAAGATCACCAGCAGCACTAACATTACATCAACCAGAGGCGTGACGTTGATCTCTGAAATCGGCGCGGTGTCGCCCTGATTGGCGGGCAGGCTGCTGATCATGTTGAGTTTCCTGTGGCGCAGCGCTGGTTTAAAATCCGGGTGGCGTTGCCTTCCATCACGCCGCTGAGGAAACGCACGCGACGGCCTAATAGATTGTAGGCGATCACCGCCGGTACTGCGGTGAAGATACCCGCAGCGGTTGCCGCCAGCGCTTCGGACACAGGCCCGGCGATGGTGTCGAGTGCAATAGCGGTTTCGCTGCCACCGAGGGCATGCAGCGCATGCATAATCCCCCACACGGTACCAAACAGGCCGATGAACGGGGCTGAGTTGCCGATGGTGGCGAGTAGTGTCAGGCCGTTTTCGAGTTGCAGGCGCTCTTGCTGCAGGCGTTGACTCAACTGGCTGGAGATCGCTTCACGGTCGTAGTGGTCGGGCTGCTTTAATGCTTCATTCAGAACTGCATGACTCGGTTGCGATGCGATCAGCTTTTCTTTAACGGTTTCAAGTGGGGCACTCGCATCCAGCTGTTTTGATGCCTTGCGCTCTTCTTTGATAATGCGCCGCAGTTGCTGCGCTTTATAACTCATCAGGCTCCAGCTCAGCAGTGACATACTCATGAGCAGGATAAAGACGGACTGGATAACGAGGTCGGCCTCATGCCACCAGGCGAGCCACAGGGTATTTTCTACTGACATCTGAAAAGTTAACCTCTAGGAATTTTTGAGTTCAAAATTAATCGGTACCAGCACTTCGCCTTCAACACGGGTGTTGCCACGGCGTGCTGCTTCAAAGCGCCAGCTGCGGACTGCCTTGAGCGCGGCGCGATCGAGCACGCCATAGCCGGACGAGGTGTGGATGAGTGCTTCAAGCGGCTGACCATCGCGACCCACGCGCACGTTGACCATCACCACGCCTTCCATGCCGCGTTTTCGAGCCGCACTGGGGTAGCGTGGTTTTGGGTTGTGCAGATAGCGACTGTGGCTAACGGGCGGGCTGTAATCTTCATCGATCGACGCCATCATCAACGGTAGCGCTTTGGCCTGCTCGGCGGTTAATGCATCGCTGGTATTGTTGATTATCAATGGTGCCGCTTGTGGCACCTCGGTTGGTGCCGGTTCTGGTTCTGATGTGGTCGCTATTTCAGGTAGCGGTTCTTCTACTTGCTCTGGAATGATAGGGTCTGGCATCTGCTCGGCCGTTTGCTCGACCACTTGCTCCATTGGACTTGCCTCGGTTTTGGCAATGACCACTGGCTCCGCGGGTGGCTGCTTGATGGGTGTTGCTTCGATTGCTTTTCTAACGGGCATTGATGGTGTGATGGGTGTTGCTTGGGGCGAAAGCTCGACCATCTCAAAACCTAGTGCCAGTTGTATCTCAAGCGGCTCAGTGGGTGTTGATAACGTGAGTGCGGCGGCAAGCCCCGCATGCAGTGAGACTGCTACGGTCAGGCCGATGAAATGTTCGCGTCTCAACGCCATGGCTAGTGAATGGTGCTCGCGACGGTTGCGGCGATGTTTTGTTCAAGCCACTGTGTTACCAGTTCGCGCTTCACTAGTCCGCTGACTGCTTCAGTGTTGCCATGACGGTCACGAAAGTAGGTGCGTGGCAGTTCGCCAAACCACTGTCTGTCGATCTCGAAGCGCAGGCGCTGGGCATTGTCGGCGAACTGCCATGATTCAAAATGGGTAACGCCGAGGTCTTGGAGCGTCTGCATCACTTCATCGCTAAACTCGGCGGGATCGGTTGAGATCAACACCACCTTCATTGCAGGATATTGTTGCTTCAGTTCGCGCCACATCTTCATCTCTTTGTAACAGGGCGGACAATCGATCGACCAGAAGTTAACGATATAGGCGCCCTGTTGTTGCGCCGTGATCTGCGCCATGGAGCCGCTGACAAAATCAAGAGGCGTTTGGGCTGTTGATGCAGCCTCTTTGCTGGCTAACGGGATTAAGCGCAGCCCTTCGGTGCTGGTGTGCCATGAGAGGTAGGCGTTGCCAGCATTTTCGATCAGAAACGGATGGTCAGTGTCGCCATTCGATGAGGCGATGGTCTGCACTGCTTGCCATTGTGCGCCGTTGTTATTCGATTGCATCATGCGGATATGACTCTGTTCACCGTCGAATTCTTTCCATGCAAGGTAGAGGGTGTCATCAATGGTGAGCAGGGTAGGGTGTTTAGGTTGTGCCTCGGCATCACCAAAGGGCAGGGGCGCGCTGAACTGCTGGCCCTGATTGTTGGAGTTCGCATAAAAGAGCCCCTGGCGTGCGCTGCCTTGGGTGAACCACGCGGTGTGATAGCTGCCGTTGTTATCAATCGCCAATGTTGAGCCGTGATGTGGGCAGGCATCGATTTTCCACCGGTCTTCGCTGATACGTTGCGGTTTGCCGAGGGTTGTTTTATCGGTAAAGCGAATGATCGCCTGATCACGAATGTTGTCACCATAGATGTGACGCCAGGTGATGACCGGCAGTTGGTTATTATCCATCGCCATATCGAGGCGGCAGCATTGACAGGTGGTGTCGGCGATCTTGGCGTTGGGCTGAAAGCTGACGCCGTGGTCATCTGAAATCGCATAGTAGAGTGCCGATCCGTTGTAATTGTTACCGGCCTTTTTAGCCGCGACGCGATCACGTGAATCGAGCCATGCGATGTAGAGCTGGTCCTGCTTATTGATGCCGAGTACTGGAAAGCTATGGCCGATCATGTCGCGGTTATCATTGACGATGATCGGGGTGGAGAAGGTTTTTCCGCCGTCGGTTGAACGACTGAATTTCACATGGCCACTAAAACGTTTTTTTAATTTAATCGCATAGCTCACGTAAACATTGCCGTTATTGCCGACTTTAATATGCGGGCGTGCTTCAGGATTGGTGGAGATTTTTTCTGCTTCGGCATTGACCTTTACCGGCGTGCTAAAGGTGTTGCCTTTGTCATCGGAGTGATTGACATAGAGATGTGGCCCAAAGGCCCATACCGCCCATAACCTGCCATCGGCATCAAAGGTGGCGGTGGGCACTGTACCTTTCTGAATCGATGGAGGGCCTTCATATACAGGGGCAGCGTGCCCCTTATGTTTTATGGCTGCATTTGCAATGCCTGAAAATGAAGCGACCCCGAGGGCAAAAGCCCCCAGGGTAGCTGCACAGCGTTTCCAAAAAAGGGAGCGCGTTATTGCCATTTATATGAGACTCCGGCGTAGAGGGTGCGTGGTAGGCCGGGTGCAAACTCTTCGCCACTGAACTGGCTGAAGGATGCGCCGGTGGCGTAACGCTCATCGCTGAGATTATGTAGGCGACCAAACAGTTCTAGCTGCTTATTGAGGTAGTAGTTGGCGCGCAGGTGGTAGAGGTCGTGGCCTTCGTACTGGTGGGTGTTTTCATTATCAAGCCAGTAACTACCGAGGTGTTCCCAGTTCAGTTCAACGCGCCCGCCATTGAGTGCTTTGGCATGCCAGTTGAGGCGTGCATCACTGATGTTACGTGGGGCTGATGCCATTTCATTGCCACTGTAATCAATCCCTGTTCTGGGGCTCCACTGTTCATAGGTGTGCTCGGCATAGCTGTGGCTGATGCTGAGTTTGAGGGTGTTGGTGAGCGCACTGCCAAAGCCGATCTCGATTCCCTGATGCAGCGTTTCACCTGCATTCTGTGTCTCTCGTGTGCCATCTACGGTGTTGCGAAATGAGAGGATATCATCCTCTTTGGTCATGTGATAAACGGAGACTTCATAGTTGTGTCTGCCGCTCTTACCACGTAGACCGATCTCAAAGTTGTCGGCCTCAACCGGTTTCAGGTCGACAGTGTTGAGCGCCTGTCCCTGACGGAATAGCTGGCTTTCACTGGGTGCGCGGAAGGTGTTGCGGTAGTTAGCGTAGCCGTTTAGTTGGTCACTAAACGCATAGCTCGCCCCCAGTTTTGGGCTGAGGTGGTCAAACTCGACTGTGGTGCTG
>Ga0316209_1002848_pt1 | contig 12879 bp, 9 predicted proteins | sample 6monopyrite_MG_FD_204945 | JGI IMG/M metagenome (GOLD analysis project Ga0316209, IMG submission 204945) | Microbial mat bacterial communities from mineral coupon in-situ incubated in ocean water Damariscotta River, Maine, United States -... | ecosystem: Environmental > Aquatic > Marine > Coastal...
TTTTTCAGGTCATCTAAGGATGTCTTTTTACCATCCACCGATTTCATTTTAAGGTCGGTTTTTGGTGCTTTATCCCCGATGTTAATTTGCTCAATATCTGAGTATGAGGTAGTTAAAAAGGCTACTAAAATTACGGCAATGGTTTTCATTAGGAAATGGGTTAAAAAAGGATGGTTAAAATTAAGCTAAATCAAGAGAAAAGTTGAAACTCTAAACATGTTTACGGAGTAAAAGTTCAAAGATTAATGGCAGCTAAACAATCCTCTTCAACTAATCAGATACTTATTGTAGAAGATTTCCATGCGGAAACGGAGTTGATATTGGCGGAATTACGAGATGCCGAGATTCTCTACAATGCCAAAGTTGTTAGTTCCGAATCCGAGTATAAAAATGCGCTCAAAAGTTTTGACCCAGACGTAATTCTGAGCCCTTACAGCTTAAGAGGAACAAATGCAACTAAGCTTTTGGGAATTGCCCGAAAGGCAAACATTGATGCGCCATTTATTTTGCTGGCCTTCGACCTATCTGAAGACATTGCGATTGAGTTGCTGGGGGAAGGAATTGAAGATTACGTTCTTCGGTCAACCCTGAAACGACTTCCTGTATCGGTTAAGAAAGCCCTACAACGCTACAGAACAACACTCCAGCTGAGGCTCAGCGAAACTCGCTTAAAAGCTAGCGAGGCGTCAATGCGGAACATGGTTCGAAAGATGCCGATTGCGGTAGCCATGTTTGACAACGATATGAAATATTTGGTTGTTAGCAACACGTGGCTCAAACACGAAAAAAAGACCGAACAAGAGCTTATTGGTAATTGTCATTATGATGTTGTTCCTGAAATACCTGAATCTTGGAAAAACATTCATCAGAAAGTCCTTTCTGGAGAAACACACAGCTCTGAGAAAGAGAAAATGGTTCGCGCGGATGGTTCGGTGGAGGTTTTACGCTGGAAAATGAATCCTTGGTATGATGCAAATGGTTCTATTGGAGGAGCGGTTCTATTTACCGAAAATATTACCTCATTGGTTGAGGTTCAGGTTGAATTGGAGAAAACAGCGAAGTCTTTGGCCATTGCCCAAAACATTGCCAAGATTGGTAGCTGGGCGCTAGACACCAAAACGCTGTCTGTCCAATGGTCCGATGAGATGTTTGTTATACACGGAATTGATAAGCGGCCACTAACGTTTGAGTTCATTCGGAGTCTAACTCACATAGACGACCTCAATATATTTGATAGAGCTTTTGAAACACTTACGGCTGGTACGGCAACCAATATTGTTTACCGAATTGTACAGCCTAACACTGGAGAAGCACGCTATATGCGTGGTATTGGAATAATTTTTAAAGATACAGATGGAGAAATTGTAGATGTTTCTGGAACGGTACAGGATATTTCAGAGTCTATTAACACATTCACTCAGTTAGAAAAAGACCAGCACCTGCTTGCAATTGGAGAGGAACTAGGTAGCAGCGGAAGCTTTGAGTTTGATATTGCTTCACAAACAACGCGATGGTCTGAGAACATGTACAAAATTAAAGGCTTTGAGTTAACGGCAGACATCGGTAATGACAAGTATATTGGCCATGTTCACCCCGAAGATAAGAGCGCATATTTAGAGACATATTCTAAGATAATGTCATCCGTAGCGCCAACACTTTTTGAATATCGCCTAATTAGGCCATTGGATGGCAAAGTGGTGCACTTGCGCTTAGACAGCAGGTTTATCAGAAATAGGCAAGGAACACCAACTGCTTTAATGGGTTCTGTACAAGACATTACACAAATAAAGGAGACCCAGAAAAGCCTGAAACTCAGTGAGGCCTCATTAAAGATTGCGCAAAACATTGCCAAAATTGGCAGCTGGGTTCTCAGTTCAGACGGACTAACTGTCGAATGGTCTGACGAAATGTTCGTCATTCATGGCATAGAGAAACAATCTGTTAGTGTAGAAATTGTTCGCGGATTGATGCATCCGGACGATCTGGAGATATTCGATAGCTCTTTTGAACGGCTGGTTGGAGGAGAAGAAACAGATATGGTTTACCGAATCATCATTCCGTCTTCCAAAGAGGTAAAATGGATGCGTGCCATCGGTCGCATCAGCAAAAAACCTGACGGTTCTATTTTGAGCATGTCAGGAACCGTGCAGGACATAACAGAATCAAAACTATTTGAACGGCAGATTTTAGAAAAGGAGCAGGTTTTTCGGGAAATGGCCGAGAACATTGGAGAGGTTTTCTGGCTAACGGATAAAACAGGAGCTCAAATTCTATATATGGGACCTCTTTATGAAGAGGTGTATGGTCGGTCTATAGAGGAAGTTTACGAAAACGGTGATGCTTGGTCTGAAAATATTCATGCAGACGATAAGGAGCGAGTATTCAAGGCATTTAGAGAAAAAGGACATCTTGGAAAGTATGACGTTGAATATCGACTGGTGCATGCCGATGGAACGATAAAATGGGTTCACGCTCGTGCGTTTCCTATCAAAGATGAAAATGGGAAAGTTGTCCGTCTTGCTGGTATCACAGAAGAAATAACCGAACAGAAGCTAGATAAGGAGAAGATTGAAACACTTTCACTCGTTGCATCTGAAACTGGAAACGGTGTTTTAATTCAGGATTCAACTGGTAAAATTGAATGGTCTAATAAAGGTTTTTCAGACATATTCGGTTACAAAACCAAGGAAGTTATTGGAAGACGAGCATGGTCGTTTCTTCGGGGAGAAAAAACGAATCTCCGTTTGGCAGAGTTGGCGTATGAAAAAGTGAAGAGCGGTAAGTCTTTTAGCAGCGAAAATGTCCTTTACACCAAAGCGAAAGAGCCCGTTTGGATGACGATTGCTGTTTCGCCAATTTTTGATGCTTCGGGTAAGCTCCATAAAATGGTAACCGTTGGCACCAACATTACCAAGCAAAAAGAACTTGAAGAGCTTCAGCGAACCATGCTGAAGAAGCTCGAATCGAGTGTTAAAGACAGGACTTCCGAACTTGAAACGATAAATGAAGAGTTACGGGCAGAGGTGTGGGAAAAGCAGCGAATAAGTGACGAATTGTATCATAATAATCTTGATTTAAACGACAGTATTCAATACGCTAAACGGATTCAGGAAAGTATTCTGCCAAAGCGAAACAACATGCTCGCATCTTTTTCAGACCTTTTTGTTCTGTTACTCCCTAGAGATGTGGTAAGCGGAGATTTTTATTGGCATTATAAGCGTGGGCCGCTAACCTTTTTCTCCGCTATTGACTGCACAGGCCATGGTGTGCCAGGAGCTTTAATGTCTATGATAGCCAACGAGTTGATGAATCAAGCTGTAATTCAGCGCAAGCTTTCCGACCCAGCGGAAATTCTATCTACTCTGGATAAGCTAATGGTAAAAACGTTGCAACAGAAAAACGAGAGTCTCATGACTCAAGACGGAATGGATGTGGGAATCTGCGTTTTTAATCATGATACTGGCGAGTTATCTTTTAGTGGAGCATTCGGTTCAATTTATGTCAGCTCAAAAACGGGGCTTCAGCAGATTAATGGAAGCCGCCACTCCATTGGTGGGCACTTACAGGATGTGACTAAAGAGTTTGAAACCGTTAAGATTAACTTGAATCCTTCAGACATCGTCTATATGAGTTCGGATGGGTATGTAGACCAATTTGGTGGCCCGAAAGGAAAAAAGTTAATGAAGAAGCGGTTTGAAACCTTTCTAAGTCAAGCCTCTGAGCTACCAGTAAGTGAACAGCGAAACTTCCTCTTGGAACGATTGGAAGAATGGAAAGGTTCTCTCAACCAAGTGGACGACATACTTGTAACGGGATTATCATTCCGGATGAATGGAAATGCTGAATGAAGCTTCAAAGGAACTTTCGGATGCAAGTCTAACTATGTTGTCCTTCGAGAAAAGGTCAGAAGGTTGATTGTTCATATCGGCACAGCCAATCCAAGGTTCAATACATACGTAGTCTGCCTCCGGAATTGACCAAACCCCTAAATGCGGAAACCCTTTATAATCAACCTGAAGACGCTTCCCCCCATTTTTATGCTGAATCCAAACTTGCTTAGATGAAATATTTTTGAAGACCAAAGCATCTTCTTTAAAAAGTTGGTAGTAAAGCGAAATTCGGTCATTGTTATCTAAAAACGTTCTTGTCTTTCCACTGTAGAGCCCGTTATCCGTTAATAGATGTCGCTCTAAAGTCTGCGGTGTGTCAAACACAATTTCATAATCATCATACTTCTCATCTTGGTTGAATGGAACGGCAAAAGCAGGATGCCCACCAAGCTGAAAACCGATTTCCTTTCCATCAGTATTGATAACCTCAAATGATTGGATTAAGCTCGAATCAATCAGCTCATAACCAACTCGAAAGACAAATTCAAAAGGAAACTGCGCTCTGGTTTTTTTTGAGCTCTTTAGTTCCAAAATAACCTTAGTGTTCGTGCTTTCAACCACAGAAAATGGTTCGTGTCGCGCAAAACCATGCCGTCCCATGGAGTAACCTGCTCCATCAATATTGATTCTGCCGTCTTTCGATTCTCCCACGCAAGGAAAAAGGATAGGCGCATGTCGAGGCCAGAATTTTGGGTCGGCTTTCCACATATGTTCAACGCCATCACGCTTGTCAAATAAACTAGACAACTCGGCTCCTTTGGCTAAGATTCCAATATTAAGATTGTCGTTTTCTAATGTGTTTATTTCCATTCGGACGAAATTTAATAAAGCAAAAAGCCCATCAGTTATAACCGATGGGCTTTGCTCCCCCTCTTGGGATAGAACTAAGCTCCGAAACCCCTGTAGTTACTGGCCTTTGCGCTTGACAAAATACGGAAGGGGCAGAAATAGGGGCAGCCTTAGTATGCATTATTTCTTATCGAGGACAATTATAGATTCGCGTAGTCCGCCCAAACTTTTCTGTTGACTACTGGCTTTTACATGCCTTGCTATACGTATTTCATCCAAGCTGTAACCTAGTGATTGCGCAATCTCTGCAATAATCTCATCCACCGCACAAACCTGACCATAGTATGCTGAATTCGAAATGTTAATGAATACCCTTCCCCCTTTTTTAAGCTTTGGTCGTAAATCACTTAGTAAGCTTTCCATTTCCGCAAAAAAGCCTGCTACCATCATAGGTAGTTGAGAGTTCCATAGTGTTTCTTGTTCTCCGAGGTGTTCTAAGAACTGCTCAATCTTCTTGTTTTTAGGGTGCTTCACTATTGGCAGTTTTATTTGGACGTGGGAAGTAAATCCTCCCTTACGAACTTTTCTTTCCTCAAAATACGTTTTCACATAACCCAACACCCATAATTCCAGTCTGTATATATCTGTATAATCGCGTGAGTTAAGGTAAGGTGGAGATGTGATTACCATGTCCAAACAGTTATTATCAATCTTCTTTGTTCTAACTCTGGAATCTCCCAATGCTAAATTCTGATAATTGAACGAATCAATAGGGCGAAATTTGGATGTCGTTATATCAATGCCAACCTTATCCCTGCATTCTGAAATAAAATGCTCCACAAATTCCGTAGTCGTATAGTTTTTTTTCCTCCAATTTTGACGGTAGGATAGTGCCTTTCCATTTCGGAAGACATTACTGTACCTAATCAACAATCCACCTAGAACCACCCTAAACAATCTCTTGTAAGAACTGGTTGCTTCCAGCTTGTCTAGGGCTCCAGCAACTGCAAAAACTCCCCTTGCTACACTATCATTCAATAACCACTTATCAAGGTCTTCTCTCTCAATAATTGACCGACTCTCCAAAACAGGATAAACCACTTTTCCGCCTAGCTCTATTCCAATTTGTTTCTCAAGTTTTTCTAGGTGTTTATAAAATGTATCCCTTGAATAACCATGAAATATCTTGCTTCGAGCGACATCAAATATGAATGGGTTGCATTCGTTAGAGATGCACCTAATGCCCAACTCCTGAGCCGTTAGGCTGGTTGTTCCAACTCCTCCGAACGGGTCGTATATCAAATCGGGTTTTTTGCCCGACTCTCCAATAAGTTGTCGCACTAATTCGCTGGAATACCCCTCAACAAATGAATACCACCTGTGTCTGGGAAGGTGGTTGTTTAAGTCAAATTTGACCAAATCTTTATAACGATTCTCATACTTCGCTGAGATGCGTCCGTCAATCTCTTTTTCTACCAAACTACCTCAGTGTTATATTGTCCACTTTAATCTCTTTCAGTTTTTTAAAGTGGTGCTCGAAGAACGGAATTAGTTCTTGATTGTCCCTGTAAATCAGGTTATGATTATCATAATTGATTGGGCTCTTATTCTCTCTCGCATCAAAAACACATAAAAACCCACAATGCAAATTAAAATTCATTCTTACAATCAACTCTTGTACGTACTGAACCGTTTGCAGAACTCCATGTTTAGCATGATAACCTGTCATTGGGGACGTAAACTCCGATTCATCAGTCTTTACAGCTTGACCTAGCCACTTCACTTCTATTAAGTAGTTTTTGCCATCTGCCTCAGTATACAAATCTAGCTCACGTTGGGAATCCAATTCATTTTCCTTGGTGAAAGTATGTTGTGTTTTATCGTTTAAATAGTGCTCAAGACTATCCCGAAAGACACTCTCTGGTTTATTCCTTAGTATGTTTTTCTTAGTGCAATTCGCTTCGATGCGGTTCACCGTTGCGCGTGTTGCAAAAAACAAAGGGTTGACGCCAGCTCTTTTCAAGTAGCTATTTTCAAAATCAACTAAACAGTCCTCAATGGCTGAGATATGATACTTTTCAAGGTATTTAGCCTTGTCTTCCTCGGTATAGAACGTATGCACCTTTTCAATTTGCTTTCCGCGAACTACTAGCTCAGTTCCTTTGTCTCCAAAAAAGAAAACAACAAGGTCTTTTTTGCTCTCATTAATAAGTAATTCCTCTGTAATTTTTACGCTCTCAGCATCCACAATTTGAAACTCAGCATTAACTGTTAAACAGTTGTGAGTTTTGAGAACCTCTTTAATGGCAGTTGGCAGTTCGTCTTCAACGCCAGCATAGCTAACTTTCAATGCATGCTCTTCATGAATCTTTATCATGTAGAAAGCTTGTTTGTTTGGACGGTCTCTCCAAAACGGTTGGAGGTATTTGCTGATTAGTGTTTTAATAGGAATTGAATTGACAATATCAATCCGTTCTGAATCAAGAACTTCCATAATCTTTAGCCGATTATCTTGAACAAACTGCTTAAAATCCATTGCCTCTAACTTCTAAATTTCTTTGTTTAGAATTTTACTAAAGAGGAATTCAAAATAAAGCTTCAAATACTCCTGCTTATCGTAATAATTGGCACCAGATATTGATTCTTCAAAGGCCTGTTCGAATTGCTTCAAAAACCTTACTGATTCATTTTGGGGATTAACCGTCAAGGTTTTGGGTGTATCAGATTGAACACCTCTTCGATACTCGGGATCACGAAAAATAAACTCATAAATCTTATCCTCCCCATAAATGTTTAAGATGTCCACAATCAGCTTTATCCAATCGTATTCATTTGTCTCAGCCGTTTCAAACTCGGGGATGGGGTGAGACCCTAGTCTGAACACATCCGACCCTCCGTCCTGCTCAAACTCTAAATAATCGTCTTTCACTAGAAACTCAAGCGCATCAGAAACGTCTTTTTCATACGGCCCATTTCTATCAATGCTAAACTTATAAATGGCAAAAGGGTTGTCTACATCTTCAAACGCAAATGAATACAGAACAGAGGATAAGTAAAGTGAACGAAAAACAGAACTTCGTTTAATGCTTGCCCATGAATTTTTCTTTGCCTCTCTATAAAGAGTCATTATGTGTCCGTAAATAACAAAGTCTTTGTTGCTGTTAGTCTCCATTTCTGTGCTTTATTAAAGCCTCGATTTGGTTTGAAATCTCCATAAGTCTATCGTCCTCCGCTTGAATCGTGGAGGTTTTTCCAATTTGAAGAAGGTTGACAATTCCGATTTGGTCTGCATTTTCCACGATGTATTTAAGGAATTCGCTATTGTTAAAATTGGAAGTGATAATCAACGCGTTAGGCTTTTCTAGATACCTAAGAAAAATGGAGGCAGCATTCCTCTCATAGGAAATATCCAAGCTGCTGTCAGGGGTTTCACAGATAAAAAAGCTTGGATACTTGTAGAAATAATCAAGAACGCTCATCCTAAAGGACTGGTCAATGAAAAACCGCTGCGACTCAGAAAGCTCATCCTCGGTATATCGCTCCGTCCCATTGATTTTAGGTACATAATTCTTGACGCCTGACTCATCCTCTGTATACGTTAGAGAGCAGTTTACTCCCAAGAAGCGATTGCCAAAATCCATGAAAATTGCAGATAATTTTTCGCGCACTTCTACCCTCCGTTCATCAATTTTTTCGTCTAGACGATTAACAACTTCTTTAAATTCATCACTCTGCTCGTGAAGTTTTTTCATCTCTTGTTCAAGAACTTCTATTTGAGATTGTAAGCCTTCAAACTCTTTTCTGCTGTCACTTTCAACATCGGTGTCGTCTAACTTCTTTAGGCTATACTGTACTGACCTAAACTCCGATTTTAAAGCGTTTAATTTGATGGATTCCGAGCTAAAAACCACATCCAATTCATTCAAAACCTTAGCATTCCTCAGAAGCTCCTCTTCCGTATTCTTTAGCAACACAGTAGTTATTGCTATTTCATGTGTTAACTGCTTGAGAATAACGGAGTCAAAGTTTTTGTCTGCAATCTCATTCTCACACAATATGCAGTTATGGTCAAGAGCCTTTAAACTTTCGTATTTCAACTGTGGTAAGTGCTGATTGCATAGAGGACAGTCTTTTTTTTCCACCGCATACTTTTTAAATATGTGATACTTTGGATGAAGGCTTTTCCACCTCTGTTTATACAGCATGGTCTCCTCAGACCTCTTTCTGCTTTCCTGCTCGTTTAACGTTTTCGATGTTGCATTTCTGACATTGTATAATCTTGCATTCTCTTGTTCAATTTCCTTCCTTTCTTTCTGTATCTGATCAATTTTTTGACCTTCGTGTTCAATTCCACGGCTTAGTTCTTCTCTTTTATTTACCAGCTCTTTAAACCCCGTATCTTTTCCATCCTTGTTCAAATCCAAGAGTTTCTGCAATACTTTTTTAACAGCTCTTCTATCCTCAGATTTGTGACGTGCAAGACTGTCAAAATATTTAGTGCTTCTTGAAGCCTCCTCTCTTTCTAAAATGCTTCGCTGGTCATTAAAGTAGTTGTTTGCCAACCGCTTTTGAATTTCCGAGTCCCAGAGAATCGTTTTCCTGTCCTCCCCAAACAAAAGAACATTGTTTACCAAGAAAATAAGGTGGTCAAATGACGGTAGGTTGCAAAGACTAGTTATCTTATTTTCATATTCGCGCTGAAGACATTGGGTATACTCCTCTGCTTTAGGGTCATGTCGAAAGAGCCAGTCAAATCTATATTGTGTGATAGGTGTTCCACTAAGTTCCTGCTCTACTTCTTCAGTCTTAATCAAAACGCTCGAAACGGTAGGTTCGAACAAACTTCGTCTTACGGTTACGACAGTATCCGCTACTTGGAATGTTAGCTCAACAAATGCCTCATTATTTAATGCGAATGTGGCATCCATTCTGCTTTTAAAGTATGAATAAGGAAGGTTCTCGCGCTTCTCGATACGCTCTTCAAGCCTCCTCTTCACGACATGCTCTTGTTTATACAGGCCAACAAGTGCATACTTTAACATGTTGATAAATGTGGTCTTTCCAGTTCCATTTCCTCCAACAATCAAATTCAGACCGTTTACGAAATTATATTCGAAATTCAGACCATTCGGATAAAGCGAAAAGTTCGAAATTTTGAGTTTTCGTAGCGAAGGAAGAATTACTGGATTGCTCATCAGATGTGAAGCCAAAATAATGAAGTTTATCTACGTATGTCACTTTACCATCCAGCAACAACTCGAAAGACTTAGGCTCATGCATATCGCCAAATCTGATTAAGCTGAATATCGTAGCTCCCCATCAACTCCTAGTGGGTTTCAAAATCATTCAAAACCGTTCCTAGTTTCATAGAGCAATAAACCTCAAAAAGGAACATCTCTTCGTCATTATCAATCTGAATCCAAGCAACCTTCTGCTTTGATAGGAACTCTTTGACTGGCTCGACCTCAGATTTGAAGTCCAAGTCTTTTCGACCCCCAACAAAATCCTCACCTTCTACAAGCTTATATCTCAACAACCCAATCTTATAAGCCAATGTTGAAGTGTTATGATTATGTCCTTTTACATGTTGAATAATTCTTCCAATTACACCTTTGGAAATTCCAACGTAGAACGGAGTATCTCCATTCAAAAACACATACAGCCCTTTGAAGTCAGTTTTGGTATTTCCTTGCTTCGTTTCATACTCTCTCAGCCAGTCTTCCTTAATTCGGCCATCGTTCAGTAATTCATTTGTCGCTGTCACCTGACCCATACCTTTGCTGAAATATCTATCAATCTGGAAAGACATAGCCGATAGGTTGAGGTCGTTAAATTTTGTCTCAAAACCACTAATAATATCCTCAAATGACTTGAGAGGAGTTCTTTGTTTAGTAATCAGTTTAACGATTCTTTTTTCAATTGATGATTCCATGTACAGTTGAGTTTGTAGGAAAATTCAAAACTAAGTTTTCACAGTTAGACCTCGTTTGATACTGACCCTATACTTGGTGCTTTCGTATTAAATCCTCCCCTCTTAGGGCTAGAACTAATAGCACGAAAGCCCTGCTATTACAGGGCTTTCACATTCTAGAATACAGAAAGGGGCATAAATCGGGGCATATTAGGGGCGGAGGTAAGCCTATTTATTGGCAAATAAAGAACTAAACCACCCGTTCCACCTCTTCCTACGAGGTCATGTCAATTCATTCGAAATCCGCCAATCGAATGTTGCCAACTATGCGATTAAGGTTTCCTTCCATCCAGCTTCATTTGAAGAGGCCGCCAATTTCGCCTAGATGCCTGTGGGGCGATTAAAAGCCAAACAAGTTTTTATTCTCCCATTTCAATTCATACTCGAATACGTCCCTTCCTAGAACACGACCAGCTACAAAGTACATTTTCGATTTTCCGAGAACATCCTCGACAAAATTCCGTTCCATCAAAGCCACGATTTCACTAGGCAAATCTTTGCTTTTAACCTTTAGCTTGTCATATTTCACCATAACATCTACAACCCCTTTGTAAATGCTGATCTCCAGAGAATCGTAATCAATGTGAGTCAGAACACTCCTTCCGTTTAATTCTTTTCTTCTAAGCTTAATCCGAGAGCCTTCAAACAATTCACATGAATCGTTAATCGAATCACATTTTAGTACTGTTTCGAAGTTGTTTGACCCTGCGATGATAAACCCTCCTCGTTCCTGTGCTGGACGGCTGTGGTCTTCAAGCGCAAAACGCACACTATGAGTAGACAGGAAGTGGTGATACCCAGATTCTGATTCTAAAAGCTCTCTGAAAGAGGGTTGTGAACCAGTTGTATAGAACCGCACAATTTGCTTAATAAGTAGGTTGTCAATTTCAATTGTTTCGTTCGGGAAATGCACCCTTAAATCGTAGCTTAGCTTATTAAGCGAATCTTCAATTGCCGCCTGTCTAATTGCGATTTGCTCCTCTTCCTCCATTAGCAATTCATATCTGGCCTTCTCATCCAAAAGAGGCTGCCTTATTTCAGCAGGGATTTCGAAAGAAGACCACGGCACGATAAGTATCGAAGCCAGCCCATTGGTTGAGAGGAACACCTTTGAGCATTCCATATTACCTTCTTTGAAATAGTAGTCTTCTACTTGTCCCCCTTTATTCAACGCTTTCATGTAAGCCCTTAGCTCCTTCAGACTGACATCGTCAAAATGTTTGATGATTCCAGCAAGAGTATCTGCATCAATGAGGAATCGTTCTGTTACAGTAATGTGTCTTCGCAGATACAGGTCAAACATGTTTTCACTAATCAGAATTACCTCAGAAATCTCACCATCGATATACCTCAAATCTTTTGTGTAGTGGAGAGCTTTGTTGCCTTGAGCGTGTTGATGGAATCTAACTTTTGAGTTAATTCTACTTCTTATGAATTGTACCGAGCTTCCGAACTCTTGAGCTACTACAGAAATTTGAATTCCAAGTAGCAAGACTACCAATATGCGTTTCATTTTAATTGAGTTATCTGCCAAGCCCCCACGACAGGTTTATAAAAAACAGAGGCGTGGAACTGAAAGCTTACCGCGACCGAGGTACCACCAAGTACCCACACCACAAATAAGCCCAGCCCACGCCAATCGGTGGAGCTAAGCCTATTATCCTTGTGATGTAAAAGTTTGGTGGTTTTCGGTCGTGGAATAATAGCTTACGCCTCAATATGTCTGTTCAATCAGTCTTTCAAATATGCTGTCTTGCGTTTTTTTTGATTTCGCCTATAAAGGTACGGGAAACTCGATGAAAATAATTATCCATATCGTCTGCCATTCCGTTTGTTTTTACCTTCGAAACGTGCTTTGAGGGCACTATTTATCTGTCTAGATTTTACCTTGCCAGCAAAGCGTTCCGCAGTATAAATTAAGGCTCTAGTGTCCTTTTCAAACAAACCTCTTTGCTTAATTAGCAATTCATGTTTTCTTAGAATGTCGTCTTCAATATTTTCATAATTCTGACAAAACTTCGTGTCCACTTTAAGCCATCTATAAAACGTGTCCCTGCTTATCCCACATGACCGACAGGCAAGAGTAATGTTCCCGTTGGCCTCCTGAACTTTTAATAGGACATATGACTTTCTTTTTTCCAGTTTGTTCATTGCTTATACCTTCTCAAGTTCCTCTTTTGGTGTACCACATCTGCAAAATCCGCCTGACGTGTAAAAAACCAAGGAATA
>Ga0316209_1002850_pt1 | contig 12869 bp, 17 predicted proteins | sample 6monopyrite_MG_FD_204945 | JGI IMG/M metagenome (GOLD analysis project Ga0316209, IMG submission 204945) | Microbial mat bacterial communities from mineral coupon in-situ incubated in ocean water Damariscotta River, Maine, United States -... | ecosystem: Environmental > Aquatic > Marine >...
AGCTTGGCGTTACAACCCTTCCGAAGGGTGTAAATTTCAAACATATAATTGGCGCAGCTCTAATGGGAGGCATTGGATTTACTATGTCGATTTTCATTGCAGAACTAGGTTTTGCTCATTCCGCTGACGATCTACTTATGGCTAAGACCGGTATTCTTTTAGCTTCAGCTCTGGCCGGAGTTTCAGGGTTTATCTGGTTGTTTCTTACCGCTAAGAAAGAGGATAACTAACTCAGACTGGTTAAATTCGGCACAGAATAAAACCACTATTTATCGTAAATTTGGATAGATATAAGGAAAGAAAAATGGTGGCCGAACCTGGAATTGAACCAGGGACACGCGGATTTTCAAACAGTCACCTACCTATAAACAGCTATAAACCACAACTAACTACAGCAACATATACAGTTACTTAGCTAATTTCTTCTTTCGTGCTTTGCTGTGTTCTTTGGTGGTTATTAGCTACTAAGTGCGTAAATAATGCGTAAATTATTTATTTGGTATACTTTCCTTAGTAGTGACACTCAGGGAATAAGTCCAAATGAAGAAACTACTAGTCTGCTTTATGATACTAAAATAGAAAGCATCTCTAAATTAAAGCTGAATACTCACCCAGTATATCTGCTGTTACAGCAAGTCCCTGCGCTGAGAGTGTCTCAAGATATTCTTCTGCTGTTTTAGGCGGATTTTTCAAAGATTCACGATGCTGCTTAACCGCACTTATTACTAATGGACGGTGCAAATCTAATTGATGCTCTATAAAAACATCTGGGTGCATTGGCTCAATACCAAACGTAGCAAGCACATCTTCAGGGAAGTCTTTTAAGTTGAAGGTAACAATTATCTGTGCACTACTTCGAATAGCGGCTGCTAGTACATGTCTATCATCTTGATCGGGTAGTTCAAGACCATCAATCAACGGTTCGTAATTAGTAACAAGACAATCAGGCACAGCTTTATCCATTAGAACCCTGGTACGTGTTATTTGTTCTTCAATCTCTGGACGACTACGGACTAGATTACGTACCCATTCATCATGAATTTCATCCGTCCATTTAGCCGCAAACAACCCAGTTGTTGCTAACCGCAGTAACAGATCTCTTAAAGGAGCGGGATATAAAACACATGCATCAAGGACAACAACAAAACGCATCAATAACCCATATTATGCTCTTGAGCTATATTCGCTAACTCATCCAAAGCTGAACGAGACTCTTCATCACGCCTCTGCTTATATTCCATGAGCAGTTGATAACGAATACGCCTATGAGTGCCCGTCTTTGTAAATGGGATAACGTCAGTCTCTAGGAGCTTAACTAGGTGAGGTCTAGAAACATTAAGAAGGTTAGCCGCTTCTTGGGTTGTTAATTCAGCATGAGTTGGAACAACTGTAACCGCATTGCCTTGAGCCATCTCAATTAACAGATCCCTTAATAAAGAAAGAGCTTGGCGAGGAAGTATTAAATCATGACCATCTAGCTTAACTTGGGCACGATCAACATCAGGGTTCTCACCAAGCAACCGGCTCAGCTCACCAGCGCTAGCTCGCGCAAGACTAACAGCTTCTGTATCTGGTAATGTTTGTGCTGGTTGTGTCATGGTTTTTCCTCGCAGTAGAAATACTCTCTTTCTTAGATGGAGCATAGTCTAAATAAACGATAAACGCAATAATCGAAATGGATAGGGTGTTACCTAGAAAGACACTTTTAACTTCCAAATTCTCTCTATACTTAAGAAATTAAAGACCTTATTTGCAGAATAATTGCACTAAACATACCCTAAAGCCTATTGTAGCGGGCTTCATGGGTTTATCTCTCCCGTTCAGACAACTTCTAATTTCATCCTTTTAAGAAGCTCTTCACGGTACACTTTCACTTCTTCTGGTGCATCAACACCTATCCTGACCTGATTGCCTTGAATGTCCGATACGATGATTCTAATACCACCGTCTAGAATAATTGATTCACCCACCTTCCTTGTCAGTAATAACATTCCGCCTCCTTGCTTGTGCTTAAATTAAAAAGTTGTTTTAAAAAATATGTAAATAGAGCCTATTACAAATGCCCAGGCTATTGTTTCTATAATAATTATTTCTCGCTGATTATCTTTTTTGTATTTCAATATTTTCATCCGTTAATTTGCTACTGTCAGCACAACCTTGAACGGTCGTGACCAGACTTCCATAGTAGGTAGTAAATATTACGGATAGACAACCTCAGTGTCTGTAGGATAAACCTGACAATGCTGTAGGACTAGGTGACTGTTTACGGCCAAAAGCGGACACACAGTACAAATAAAAACGGCTCTCTTGGGAGCCGCAATTGGTTAACGATTTAATCGTTATGCTTTCTTTCTTCTAGCTAATCCGATTAAACCTATAAGGCCAGAGCCAAATAGCCAAGCCGCAGCAGGTACTGGAACCGTAGAAACTGCAGAACCTACATCTCCAGATTGCACTGCCCACGCAAAAAAACTTAAACCTTTCTGAATTCCAGACTGAAATCCGTTATTCATACCAAACTTAATTGCACCACCAGAACCAGGAGCAGTCTCTGTAGCTGACCAATAGTTACCAACCTGAACATTAATAAATGGCGTCATGTCTACAGAAGCTGAAGAAGAAGCTACATTACCTAACACTATGTAAAACAAATTACCCATTTCACTTCCAGTACAGTTATTACCACTACAGGCATCCGAATCAGGCAACCGCCAACCAGTAACACCGTAAGTGTCCAAATTTGCAGCCCATGAATTGGCATTTACCCAATTCATTTTACCGTCGGCATCAAAGCCACTGGTTAATGCATAGTTTGCATCTGCAAGCCAAGTTAAATTTGCAACATCATCATAAAATGCTTCTGCTGTTGTTAGATTTCCATCAAAATCACGACCAACTAATGCAGCACTAGCATTAAAAGTAGCCACCACTAGAAAGGTACATGTAGCACCAATAATAGATTTAATCATCATATTTCCCTTACTCCTTTAGTTCATTTAAGCGTCATTGCCACGAAAATTGATTTTGAAACCTTATGCAACCCACTGTTAAACAATACTGAAATAGAAATCGTTGTCAATCAAATTGTAAAGTATAAGTATTTAGTTATTTGTTGATCGTCCGCTTTGGGTGGTGGGTTCAACCGGTCAACGCAACACATGCGTTTGAGCATTAATCCACTATATTTTTCTATATGTTAAGGAATTCGACAGCTTCTGATTGTCTCTTATGGGTCGTTAACGGACTCTCAGATTTAAATGACGATTTAACTCACTCGACTGACTGCTTTCGGCCAATAGCGGTCGTTCAGCACAAACAAAAACGGCTCCCGAAGGAGCCGCAATTGATTAAGATTTAATCGTTATGCTTTCTTGCGTCTAGCAAAGCCAACTAAACCAACAAGTCCCGAGCCGAATAACCAAACAGCAGATGGAACTGGTACTGCAGATATGTCTCTTACCAGAGCATGTCCATATGTATAATTAACATAGTCATCGGGCGTATTTGTGTTTAGATTTGTATTAACGTAATCCTGCGTATCGTAATAAGATAAGGTGTACAAATCTTTTATATTCGCTACAGCCTGTGTGTTATTGGCCGTTATATCAGCAATGATACCATTGCTGAATCCATCACCAACTGCGCACCCAGCATTTGCACAATATGTATCCCCCCAATAAGGTGCAACCAAATCGAATAGACCATTATTCTGAGTAGAGCCTCCATTGTAGTATGCATTGTTACCACCAAAGGCATCAAAGAAAACGCCAACCTCGGTACTTGTAGCATATCGCCAACCCTCATACTCCCCACCAACTTCTAGTTGTGAAAGGATGTCATTGTATGAGCGACTTGTAGTCACTGTTAAGTCTAGCCATTCAAGACCGCTTACATCATCCTGAGTAATCAGGTTATCACCAAGAGATTGCCAATCGGTACTAATAATTGCTGCATTCGCACTGGTTGATAAAGCTAGAATTGTTGTAGTTAGCGCTATTGATTTAAAACCCATTTTCCCTTTCCTTTGTTTTTATATTTAATCGTCATTGCGACGAAAGATTGTTAATTAGAAAAAATCTACAGCAATTATCATGCCGTAATATTAATAGAGATAAATATCAACCAGATAGAGGAGAATTAGTATTTGCTTATTTTTTAACGTGTAAAGAAAGTCTGGCAAAACACTAAAGATATGCCCATATTCGTCAGGATCTTTTTACACTTTACCGAGCGGCGGCTTTGGGTCGATAACAGACAGTCGCTTATATTCAAAGCTGAGATGTATAATCCATTCATGCGACTAATCACCATCCTCCTAATCTGCTTTCTACAGCCTTTAGCGTACCCATCTGTATGGGCAGGAACCATAACCGGTACTGTAGTTCGTATTACAGATGGCGATACTTTGGTAATTCTTGATACTAATAAAGTACAACACAAGATCAGGCTAATGGGTATTGACGCGCCTGAGAAAAAGCAGGCATACGGCAAGAAATCAAAAGAGAACTTATCAGGCCTTGTTGCAGGTAAGTTCGTTGTAGTTGAATACGACAAGCTGGGTAGGTATAAAAGAGTCATAGGCAAGATACTGCTCAATGGTAAAGATGTAAACCTTGAGCAGATTAGCTCTGGTTTGGCATGGCATTACAAACAATACCAGGATGACCAATCTCAGTCAGATCGCATGAAGTATTCAGAAGCTGAAATCGATGCAAGGAATGCGAAGCGTGGGCTATGGAATGACCCTAATCCGATACCACCTTGGGAATATCGAAAACCTAAAAGATAGTCTGTGGCTATATTACCTTCTAACCCTATTTAGCACGGCAAAACACACCTAAAATAGAACTAACTCTCTTCCTTAATGGTAAGTGTAGGGTTTGAGATTGTGTTATTTAAAACGCCTTATCGCCGAACCTAATCAGGCAGGCTGAATACAACGCTCATCATCATGCTTAGGTGAATTTACCCACGGACTTATCGGGTAAAACTTCAAAGAACTTGAAGGTGCGGAGTTTAGATACCCCATTATTTCATCCTTTTCTGTAATTCTCGAATCAAGCCATAAATCATAATGTGCCGGTGCAATAATAGCTGGCATACGTTCATGAATCGGTTTCATCACCTCATTAGAAGGCATGACGATGATGCTGCAACTATCCAGTGTCTCTCCTTCACCTTCCCATCGATCCCATATCCCTGCAAAAGCAAATACACCGCCTTTTTGCATGCGGATATAGTGCGGTATCTTGTGACCGTTGACGACCGTCCATTCGTAGAATCCATCTGCAGGAATAAGGCAGCGCTTGCTTTTGAAGGGTGTCCGATAGGTCGGCTTTTCTGCAACAGTCTCTATCCTGGCATTAATTGTTGAATACTTGGTTTTAGGCTCTTTTGACCAATGAGGAACAAGCCCCCACTTAGCCAAGGCAAGCGCCTGTCCATTATCAGAGTCTCGAATGATTGGTATATCGTAAGAAGGAGCGATGTTATAGCAAGGATTGAAGCCAAGCTGATCAGAGCCTTGAAGGTTGAATGCCTTCCTAATTTGTTCTTCAGGTGTTTGTAGTGTAAATCGACCGCACATGATTTAATATGATACGTGAAATACTACAGGAGGTGAAAAATATGAAAATTAAATATCTTCTTTATTGTGTATTCGCATTGTATTTGGTTGGGTGTAGTGACGAATGCAGCTCTTATTCAGACTTCTCATGTGATGAAATCGAAGATGCATCATATAACGTATATTTTTACTTTCCAAATAATAAAGAATATCCTCTAGGTATGGCAAACGGCTTAAGTCAATGTGGTTCTGTAGCATATAGTTATGCAGCCTCTAAAAATCTATCTAGAAGTGATGGTTGGAGTTATATTTGCTGTATGAAGGCTAAGGGTTCGGAGTGTTATGAAAAGCATAGATAGCTCTGTTTCTTAATGAGTGAAAATTAGATGGAGTGGTTACTGATAGCCTTTGGATTAATTGCCCTTGTTCTAATTACGCAGCGATGGTTCTGGCTACTAGTCTTCTTCTTTGCTGGGTTAGCATCGTTGTTTTCTATGATAGCTAGTATTTTTCATTTCCAGATCTTGGGAGCTCTCGGCTTCTTTGTATTAATGGTAATATGTTTTGTTATTTACGGAACTATCGCTGACGGTTAAAAAGTAGATTTGTGATTTCTAAGTATGATTTCTTGATTTTATTAAACCTGTAAGTAAGGAGGATAATTATGACTACAGTGGCACTTATCATTGTGGAAGTTCAAAAGAACTTAGATCAGTATAAAGTTGATATTTTCACCCTGTTATGAAGAACCATAAATTTGGTGGACTGCACACCCAAATCAAACTTGAAGCTGTTAAACAGTACATTAATTTTTATACAACTGTACTAAAAAACCAGGTATTCAAACTGCACTACATAGACCCATTTGCCGGCAGTGGTGAGTGTGAAATTAAAATTGCACCTAATAAGAAAGATGAGGATACAGAAGATGCCTTTGAGCATACGGAACACAAGCCCCTGCCAAATACTATAAAAATTGATGGATCCTCAACAATTGCACTTACAGCTAAAAATATTTTTGATGAGTATCACTTTGTCGAGCAGAAAAAGACGTGGTTCAAGCAACTAGAACAGTTAAAACGCAGCCACCCAGATAAAAATATTCACCTTCATTTAGGGGATGCAAACAAATCATTACTTAAAATACTGAACACTATTAACTGGCACAATAGCAGGGCATTTGTATTTATTGATCCGTACGGAATGGAAACAGAGTGGGAAACACTTAAAGCTATTGCCAACACAAAAAAAATGGATGTGATGTATCTATTTCCTTTAAGCGGTTTGTACCGGCAAGCTGCAAATAATTATGATGATGTTGATCCTGAAAAAGCTGCAGCTATAGATAGGATGTTAGGCACAGATGAGTGGCGCTATAAATTTTATAAAAAAGTACAGGATGATATGTTTGGCGATGACCCGCTCATTCAACGCACTGCAGGCATTAACGATCTCGTTAAATTTACCAGAGAAAGACTAAATACAATTTTTGCAGATGCGATTGAACCTAGATTATTGCCAGATACTGGTCCAGTCCAGTTTGCATTGTTTTTTGCTGTTTCAAATCCAAATGCTGCATCACTGTCTGTACGCGGTGCAAAACACATACTTAAACGCTTAAAGTTAAGTCCATAGCTGGATAATTATCGTAAATTCGACCATTCAATTTTCTACCATTAGCTTGCTTAGCACGTTTAACACCATCAGCACCCCATGCGCCCCACTGCTTGAAGAAATATGCCACGCTATTTAATTCACACTGTCGTCTGATGTTGTCAGCCCACTCAGCTTGCATAGGTCGAGCACTCGAACCAGACTCACCACCAACAATTACCCAATGTATATTAGACAAATCTATAGAGCCGATATCCTCAAGTAAAGGCTCAACCGATAAAAAACGGATAGTCGCGTCAACACAACGCAAGTGTTCGATACGAGGCATACCATATTTTTTATCTTCAACACTCACACCAAGCCATACATTTGGTGGGCAAGCTCGAGTTTTAAAATACTCCGGTAACCGCTCGGATCTTTTAGTTAATATCTGGTAAGTATGTTGTGGCGTACGCTTAATAACATCAAAAACTTTGTCCAAAAAGTTATCCGTTATTTCTTCATGAAACAAATCAGACATGGAATTAACAAAATAAACTGTTGGTTTTTTACGCTTCAATGGCTGTTGTAATCGCTTCTCATGCATAGCTAATTCAAAGCCGTTATCGTAACCACCAGCACCCATAGCCTTTAATCGCCTTGCCATCGTTTCTGCATAACAATGTTTACAACCAGGCGAAACTTTTGTGCATCCTGTAGTCGGATTCCAAGTCTGCTCAGTCCACTCTATTTTGCTTTTATTGCTCATTTATAACCTCTGTTCTTGTAGATTAAGCATAGTTCAAATATAAAAAAACTAACTTAATGCATGGGTATTCCCAACTAAATACTTGCCCTGTTTATTGCCTGTATTAACAACTAGATAAACCATCAACCAGTTTTCTCGCTTCTCTCTCTTGTTTTACTATCAGAGCTATCTGCTTCTCCAATTCTCGCCACTTTGCCGACCTCATGCCGTGCTTGAGTGCATTCATTGCTGATCGCTTCTTGCCCTCCGGCGTTTTCGGGTATAGCCAGGGTTTCGTTTTGTTGATTCGGTCGCGCTCTTTTTGTTTCATCTCCGCTGTCCACTTCATTAATCACCTTTTCGTTTGCAGGATTGTTTAAATTTTTCTCCAGCCCATTATTTACCTGCTGGTTATGCGCATTATTTGTCTGATGGATAAATGTAGTCTTCTTAATTCCCTTAATTTCAGCGAGTGTGGAAATAGTTTGCCTTGTCTGGTTTTGCGCTTTCAATGCCAGACGGCCATAGGTTTCTAATTTCTTCAATGTATCTGCACCGGACATGTGACTAACCATGTTTGATAATACTGCATTCAATACGTGCGTCTGACTTAACAGCATATTTTCCAGACTACTTACATCGCCATTTTCAAGTAACTTTTCTTGCTTGCGTATCGCTTCAATTATTGATCTATCATCTAGACCCTTTATAGTTATTGCTTCATCTTCATTTTCTGACGGATGCGTGAATGTGGTTTTGCTGTATAACTGACCAATGCCTAGTGATGCTGTCATGGTCGCATCTTGTACTATGCCTTCTGATATAAACTTCTTGTAATTTTCAGGTGTCTTTTTTTTCACTGTCATCACTATAATCCATCGATTGTTTTTAAACTTTACTATTCATACATCGCCACCCCCTTTCATGTGTAAAAACGGGTAAACGTAAAAAGTGGTTAAAGTGTGTCAAGCGGTTAAACCCCGTCATAGCTAGGTTTATACACTTTGCACGGTATGCACGTTTATCCGTTTTCACGTTTGCCTGGGTGAGCGCTTCATATCAAGTAATATTGTTTAGCGTTATTTTGAAAAGCTCTCTCCATTTTCCAGAATCTTCCCGTATAGCGTCTCAATACAGCTTTAATTGTTCGCCAGCCTGTTCCATGCTCACTACAATATTTGCGAATTTCAGACTCGATAAAATGACCTGTATTGATAGATGCTGTTATTAACTCTATTGAAGGTGAGTCATTGTCTAACTGGTGTTCACTTTTGATTTTTGCTGAGACGTCAACATAGTCAGAGAGGGTTACATTTCTGTTTGAGTCAATTTCAAATGTAATAGGCTTGAACTTACCCCGTACTTTGTCGGGATCGGTAGAGACAGTCATAGACCCGTCGGGGTGTCTTTCTGGTATGAAATAGATAAGCTCGTCGAAGTCACTTCTCAGGTCGCCGGTACCTTCATAAACAGGCATCCCGTCATTGTCTTTGTATTTGTTCGTATGTCCCAGGGCGATAATAGTTGCGCCTTTAGCGGTCATGCTTCGCAATAACTTGAATAATTCTTTAGCATGGTGCTTGTTAATAACGTCCGTCATTTTCTTTAACGTGTCGAAGATGAAAATATGGTTCGGAAATTTTTTACCGTTGTCGTTAGCACGTTGAAGCCCCTCGACAAAGTGATTCATTGAGAGCCCCTCTTTCATATCTGGCAATAACAAGCGGTAAAAATTATCTAAAGCATGTTTAACCATTGCTTTTGAATCAGCCTGCCCGACGTCAGCATTAACATATACAACCTCATAACCAGCTAGAACTAATTTAGGACAGACTTCATTCATAAATATTGTTGTCTTTGCACCGTTAGGCTCTGCAACAATAACGGACATGTGGCCTTTTATAACAAGGTTCGGATAAGCCCATTCAGGCTCGTCATACTGAGCCGCTTCTTTCTCTGTCACTTCATATGGAACCATAAAATCACCTTTGCTTATATCTGCTTCAATAGGTTTTTCCTGTGTATCTCTTATAATGCCCGGGTTTAATTTCGCACATTTCTTTATGTATACATCAAGATCAATTTCGCGTTTCTGCTCCGGCGTTATATCTTGATACTTATCAGCATAAAACTCAGTATGCGCAACATCGTCACTCCTCAGGCGATTCATTTTATCTTCAGCGGTTTCGTTTAACGGCATGACTTAATCCCTTGTTTCATTTTGAAATTCCCTTTTCTAAGTATTGAAAGAACTTATCTTCATTTATTAATACCCGTCTTCCGTCGCGAACTATTGCGCCACTTTCGGCTAGTCCGTTACTGTCAGCATGAAATATACGGTGGCGCATTCCACCTTCTGGAAAAGCTTCGTGCTTCTGGGAAAACTGTTTAACAGTTGAGTAGGTTGGGGTAGTCATTAAATTCACCACAGGTCTAATTAAAAGAATTAACGGCTGTTTGTTGCCGTTGCCTGTGATGAATAATGGCTTGTTTTAGTTTTTACAAGTACCTGAATAAGTACTGCTTTCTTAGGTGATTTTTGCCCTGTTGGCTATACGTTCTGCAAACCACTTTTCTTTTGCTTCGGCAAAGTATTCAGCGTCTTTCCTGTGCTTCGTATAAGCAGCTTCTACAGTCTTAAAGCTTTTGTTTGTTTCAGCTGCCACTTCTTCCTTGGCTAGTGTCACTTGTTTCTTGCCCGTTTCCTTCAAATATTTACGTGTTTTTATTACTACCTGTTCAGCTATACCAAGGTCTATTAAGCCACCGTTTCGCCTTGGTGGTCTATTACCTGGGTTCGTCACATACAAATTCAGGGCGTGCTCTGGTTTTACTTCTTTCAATATGTCACTAAAGCATTCTGCTATGTATTCCATTATGTCTTCATGGGGTACACCCCCAAGCTCTACAGTTATTTTAAAACCTTCAAGAATGTCATAAGCAGCATTCAAGTCACCATTCTTAGCTTGTTTTATATAGTCCTTGTACAAGTTCTTAATGTCATTCATTGAACATAACCGCATTCATTTTGGCTACTACTGAAGACGTATGTGCTTCTGAAAGGTGCGTATAACGCTTGGCCATTTCTAGTGTTTTATGGCCTAAAACTTCGGCTATTTCGTGAAGTGTTGCGTTATTCATAGCCAGGTAAGACGCTGCTGTATGCCTTAGGTCATGAAAGTGAAAGTCTTCTACTTTAGCTTCTCCCAATGCCTTCACCCATGGCTTACGTAGGTTCATGGCTTTGTCTAGCATCACCCCGTCCTTCATAATATAACCAGTCTTTGAAGGGAACAGCATAGGTGTACCAATTCTTCTGTGTAGTTTCTTGTGTTCCTTCACCAGTTTTAAAGCCTTGCCCGTTAGTGTAACTGCACGACTTTCACCATTCTTAGTGTCTTCTAATATTATTCGCCCTTGTGTTGTGTCTACGTCCTTCCACTTCAGGTTCATTATTTCGCCCTGTCGCATACCTGTAGAAAGTGCCAGTACAACGACTGTATACAAATAAGGGTTTTCAGACTTCTTACATGCTTTTAATAGCCGGGTCATTTCCCCTTCTACTATTTCACCGTCTATATCTTCATCTTTGGAAAGGTAACGCACACGCCCTTTTGGTTCTGTTGGCTTGGGTACTTTAGAAACAGGGTTTTCATTTAATAGTTCCAGTTCGTCTATGGCATAAGTGAATGCTTGGGATAAAGCAGCTAAATACCGTTTCACAGTAGCAGGGCTTCTTACACTCCCTGTTGGGGTTAGTCCCTTCGACAATTCTTTCTTCTTTGAATTAATGACTTTTTTTGTTACGTCTGCAAGTACCAGGTGGCCTATTTCGCCCTTCCAGTAGTCAAGCTGGAACTTCTGGCTTCTTGCCTTGGGGTTCTTGTCGGTGACCTCTTCTTTGTATTCTTCTATTAATTGTTTAACTGTGTACTTCTTGGCTTCTGCACTTACGAAGTGACGACCATCACGTATTGCGCTTTCTGTTGTCTGCACCCATGCCTTAGCTTTAGTCAGGCTTTTGAATGAAGCCCGTTGTGGCAAAGCACCTTTCATACGTATTTCTACATGGTACGTAGTGCCTTTCTTTCCCACATGCTTACGAATTGAAGCCATTGCATTAACTACCTTCCTTAGTTTTTTGCTAAACGTTTTTTACATGTGCCTATAAAGTAGTGATACGGCTCATGAGTAACCCCCTGAACTTCCCCTGTCTTTTCATTAAATCTAAAATAATCAGCATCAGTTATCGTGTCGAAAAATATGCCGTTCTTATCCTGCAAAGCCTTAAATTCATTAATGTCGAATTTAACTGAACACTCTCTTTTATATCCATAGCATTCAATTAGCAACTGTCGCTTTGACACAAAGCCCTGATCTTTTCCTGTTTCTTTTCCAGTACAGTCATACAAATTCATTACACCAGCATTCACAGATGGTACGCATGCAAACAAAGCAAGTAATAGGTACTTATTTTTCATAGTAGCAACAGTCTACAATAAGCCCCAAATAACAGCAACATAGAATAGGAATCAGCGTTTCTATGGCTATAAATCCCTATAAAGCGGGAATACTTAGTGCGTAACACAATAATTTACGCATTTTTTACGGAATTGGTATGTGAAATTGCCCGTTTTCAGGTGTTTTTGGTACTTGGGAACGTAGGACTTTAGTCCGTTTAGGGAGTGCCTACTATGCGAATATTATTTATTTCAATAATACGAAATTAAGGGTGTTTTATTGCCGTCAGTGGTGGTGAATTACGGAAATATTGCGGAAACTTTAGAAATAGAGGAACACTAAACCTTGTTACTTTGTTGATAAACCACTGTTTAGTATGGTGATAAAATGGTGGCCGAACCTGGAATTGAACCAGGGACACGCGGATTTTCAATCCGCTGCTCTACCAACTGAGCTATTCGGCCATTTCTTGATGTTTTTCAACACTTTGGTTGGACTAAA
>Ga0316209_1002851_pt1 | contig 12865 bp, 10 predicted proteins | sample 6monopyrite_MG_FD_204945 | JGI IMG/M metagenome (GOLD analysis project Ga0316209, IMG submission 204945) | Microbial mat bacterial communities from mineral coupon in-situ incubated in ocean water Damariscotta River, Maine, United States -... | ecosystem: Environmental > Aquatic > Marine >...
TGGCGGGGCGGATAGCAAGCCGGAGTTTTCCAGCTTTTCATGGTTTTCGATGATGTTTGGCGCCGGGATCGGTATCGGCATGTTAACCTACGCGACCGGCGAGCCGATTTTCCATTTTGGCACCAACCCTGACGTCATTGTCGGTGATACGACCGGATCGGGTGCCGACAATGTGCGCGCTGCAATGAAGTGGTCGTTTTTGCATTGGGGTTTCTCGGCATGGGGCAGCTATGCGATTGTTGGTCTAGCACTGGCATTTTTCAGCTATAGTCGTGGTTTGCCGCTGACAATCCGGTCAGGTTTGACCCCGCTATTTGGCCGCCATCTGGAAGGCCCTTTGGGTCATATCATCGATATTGTGTCTGTTATTGCCACCATCTTGGGCGTTTCTGTCACCTTGGGGTATGGCGTGTCGCAGTTCGCGGCGGGTCTGTATAACATTACCGGTATGGATTGGTTGATGAAGCTAGACGGCACACCGACCGCGATTGCCATGATCTTTAGTTTGGTGATTGTGATGGTCCTGTCGACACTTTCGGCGCTGTCCGGCGTCGGCAAAGGCATCAAGTGGTTGTCGAATATCAACATGGGGTTATCGTTCTTTATCTTGGCGTTTTTCCTTGTGTTCGGATCGACAGTGTTTGCGCTGAAGGCATTGTTCATAGGCATGTGGGATTACATCATTGCACTGCCGGCCATGTCGTTGACCGTGTTCAAAGGCGACGGTGTTGCCGATAGTGTGGCCACGCAGCTTGCCGGTTGGCAGGGTGGTTGGACCATTTTCTATTGGGCGTGGTGGATTGCATTTGCACCGTTTGTGGGTCTGTTTCTGGCACGTATTTCCAAGGGCCGCACGATCCGTGAATATGTTATCGGCGCCATGATTGTGCCATCTGTGATGAGTTTCGTTTGGTTCGCCTTTGTGGGCGGCACGGCGATTGATCTGACACTGAATGGTGGCGCTGGTGATGCAATTACCAGCTCCGGTCTTTCGAGCCAGTTGTTCTCGATGATCAACTATATGTTGTCGCCTGCGGTGGCCAAATTGATGTCGGTCGTGATTGTTATCTTGCTGCTGACCTATCTTGTGACCTCGGCTGACTCGGCGGTTTTGATCATCAATACGATTGCTGCGGCCGGTGATGAAAGCCCCAAGGGGCGGATTCACATCATCACTTGGGGTGTTATTCTGACCTTGGTGATTGGTGCATTGCTGCTGGCTGGTGGTTTGGGTGCGATCAATACGGCGATGATTATTGGCGCTTTACCGTTCTCGGTTGTGATGGCGTTGATGGGAATTTCGCTGTTGAAAGCCCTGTTCCGCGACACAATCCGCGCGAAAAAATAAACCTTGGTCTAAAGCTAAAATCAATGGCTCCGGTGCTTGCGCATCGGGGCCATTTTCGGTTCAGTGACGTTATGAAGATGGATATTGAATGGGTGCGGGCCCAGTTTCCCGCTTTTGCGCAGGCCTCATTGCAGGGACAGGCGTTTTTTGAAAATGCGGGCGGGTCGTATACTTGCGGGCAGGTCGTGGACCGGTTGCAGCGGTTTTATACCCAGCGCAACGTACAACCCTATGCGCCCTATGCTGCGTCAGTTCTGGCGGGGGAAGAGATGGATGAAGCCCGCAGCCGTTTGGCGCAGATGTTGGGCGTGGCGACCGATGAAGTGTCGTTTGGGCCATCAACCACACAGAATACCTATGTGCTTGCCAATGCGGTGCGCCAGTGGCTGAAGCCGGGTGAAGTGGTGGTCGTCACCAATCAGGATCACGAGGCAAATTCAGGCCCGTGGCGCAGGTTGGCGCAAGAAGGCATTGAAGTTCGCGAATGGAAAATTGATCCCGAAACGGGGCTATTGAATCCTGATGATTTGGACGATCTGCTGGACGAGGATGTCAGGTTGGTCTGTTTTCCGCATTGCTCGAATGTTGTGGGGGCGATCAATGATGTTGTTGATATCACTGCGCGTGCACATGCGGCGGGCGCGCGGGTTTGTGTGGATGGTGTCAGCTATGCACCGCACGGGTTTCCTGACGTCGGCGCGATGGGATGCGATGTCTATTTGTTCAGCGCTTACAAAACATACGGGCCGCATCAAGGTATTATGGTGATCCGCGAGGATTTTGGGTTTGAGCTGCCAAATCAGGGACATCATTTTAATGCGGGCACCTTGTATAAGCGGTTCACGCCTGCGGGGCCGAACCATGCCCAAGTTGCGGCCTGCGCTGGGATGGCCGACTATATGGAAGCGTTTTCTGCCCGCCACGGGGGTGGCGAGGGTGCCCAAGCGACCCGGTTCGCACATGATGTGATGCGCGCGCAAGAGGTGACGTTATTGCAGCCATTACTGGATTATGTCGCGGCAAAAAATGCGGTCAGGTTGATTGGTCCAACAGATGCCAGTCTGCGCGCGCCAACCGTTGCAATGGCTTTGCAAAGCGATGCAGAGGAGATGGCGGCGAGGCTTGCGCCATTGGGGGTTATGGCTGGCGGTGGCGATTTTTACGCGGGCCGCGCACTGGCGGCGATGGGCGTTGATATGTCCAAGGGGGTGCTGCGGGTCAGTTTTGTGCATTACACGCGCACGCAAGAGGTTGATAAGCTGATTTCCGCGCTAGATCAGGTGCTATGACGGGGCGGGGGTAGCCCGAGACCAAGCCAACGTTGCAACAAGCGAGAGATCGATTGACCCAACAGATACCAGTTATTTTGTGGTTTCGGCGCGATTTGCGGCTGGCTGACCATCGGGCTTTGACCGCCGCAGTCCATAGCGGGCGGCCTGTGATCCCTGTGTTTATTTATGATCCGTTGACGCAAAGTTTGGGGGCTGCGGCAAAGTTTCGATTATCGCTGTCCTTGGCCGCTTTGGCGGCTGATCTGGCGGGTTTGGGAAGCCGGTTGATCTTGCGGCGCGGACCGGCGTTACAGGTTTTGCGTGAATTGGCGGCCGAGCTGGGCGCGCGGGAAATTCATTGGTCTCGGCTATACGATCCTGCTAGCAAGCAACGCGATATGGAGGTGAAGTCTGCATTGCAAGATGCTGGCTTTGCTGTGAAGTCCCATAAAGGCCATGTCTTGTTCGAACCTTGGACGGTCCAGACCCAAACGGGTGGTTTTTACCGGGTCTTTACTCCGCTCTGGAAGAATGTGCGCAATTTGGACCTGCCGGCATGTCTTGAGGCGCCAAATGCGATGATGCCCGCGGCTCATTGGCCGGTTTCCGATGATCTGGCTGACTGGCAGATGGAGGCCCCGATGCACCGCGGGGCGGATGTTTTGCGCCCCCATTGCTGTGTCGGCGAGAGGGCGGCTGCGGCGCGTCTGGATCAATTCATTCAGAAACATGTGGCAAACTATAAGGCCAACCGTGATTTACCCGGCGTCGATGGCACGTCGCGTCTGTCTGAAAATCTGACTTATGGAGAGATATCACCATTGCGGTGTTGGCACGCGGGGTGGCGGGCCTTGCATGAGGGCAAGGCGGATGCGGAGGTCTTTCTTAAGGAGCTGGTCTGGCGCGAATTTGCCTATCATTTGGCACATCACACCCCCGAGATCACCTCTCGGAACTGGAAACCCGTTTGGGACGGTTTTCCGTGGAATGAAGATGATACGCCCGAGGTGCTGGCGTGGAAGCGCGGGCGCACCGGCATTGCCTTTGTTGATGCTGCGATGCGTGAAATGTATGTCACGGGCACAATGCACAACAGGGGCCGCATGATTGTGGCGTCCTATTTGACCAAACATCTGATGACCCATTGGAAAGTCGGGTTGGATTGGTTTGCGCAGTGTTTGATTGACTGGGATCCGGCGAGCAATGCCATGGGATGGCAGTGGTCGGCGGGGTCCGGCCCTGATGCGACACCGTATTTTCGCGTCTTCAATCCGGTGACCCAGCTTGATAAATTTGATAGCGGGCGTGTTTATACGCAGCGCTGGATCGCCGAGGGACAGATGGATCCTTCGCAGACAGCGTTGGCGTATTTTGACGCAGTGCCAAAAAGCTGGGGGCTGTCGCCGCGCGATTTATATCCGCAGCCGGTTGTCGATGTGGCTGTGGGTCGCAAGCGGGCCTTGGCGGCCTATGAAAACCGCAGCTTTTGAAACTTTGTGCAAAGCGGGTCGTGACTTTCACACATGCCGCGTTAATTATTGGTAATAACGGATAAAAACAGCAGGAGTAGAGATGACCCTGACGACCACAACAGGCCAAGAGAACCTGCCGCGATATTTTTCTGCGATGTTTGATATGATGCAAAACATGAAGCGGGGTCGTATTGACGTGGTCTTGCCTGATGGCCGGATTTTTCGTGCCAATGGTGCCAAAGCGGGGTTCGAGGCGACGTTGCAGGTCCATAACGCAGATTTGTTTGCCCGCACCGTGCGCGAAGGTGACATGGGGTTTTGCGAGGCCTACATGGATGGCTGGTGGTCGACCCCTGATTTGATGGCATTGATGGATTTGATCCATGACGACGCCGAAGACATCTATGACGGGTTCCCCGGTCAGGTTCTGGTGCGGTTTTACGAGCGTGTCCGTTTTTGGATGCAGCGGAATTCTAAAAAGCAGGCGCGCAAAAATATCTCGTATCATTATGATTTGGGCAATGAATTCTATGGCCTCTGGCTCGATGAAACGATGACGTATTCTTCGGCGAAGTTTGAAGGATCACAGATGGATTTGGCGGTAGCACAAACCGCGAAATATAAATCGATGGTCGATCAGATGGGTGTCAGCAAAGGTGATCACGTGCTTGAGATTGGCTGTGGCTGGGGTGGTTTTGCCGAATACGCCGCGAAAGAACGCGGATTGCGCGTGACCGGCCTTACGATTTCACAAGAGCAACATGACTTTGCCGTCGCACGCATTGCGGGATTGGGCCTCACGGATATGGTCGATATCAAGATGCAGGATTACCGCGACGAGACCGGTCAATATGACGGGATCGCCAGCATCGAGATGTTTGAGGCTGTGGGCGAGACCTATTGGCCGGTGTATTTTGAGACAGTGCGCGAGCGTCTTAAACCGGGCAAGAACGCCACCTTGCAGATCATTACCGTGGATCATCGGCGTTGGGATATTTACAAGCGCGGCGTTGATTTCATTCAGAAATATATTTTCCCCGGAGGGATGTTACCCAGTCCGGTCGTGCTGCGGGAACAGGTTGAAAAGGCGGGTCTGACGGTCGCGGGGTCAATTGAGTTTGGTGAAAGCTATTCGCGAACCCTGCGCAAATGGTTTGTTGATTTCAACGATAAATGGCCGGACGTGCAGGCCTTGGGGTTTGATGACCGGTTCCGCCGTATGTGGAACTTTTACCTAACCTCTTGTGCTGCTACGTTTCATAGCGGAAACTGTGACGTGACACAGATCACGGTGACACGCGCGCCGTAAGACGCCAGCGTGGTCTGTTTGGCTATAAGGAGCAGGCTATGCCAACCGCTGCACGATTAACGGCTGCAATCTTATTTGCGATTGTGGGTTACTTCATTTTTACCGCGATGGTGCCATCCTTTGGCGAGACCGTCATTCCCAGTTACCTGTTGCCGCTTTCTGTCGGGGCGGGGATTTGGTCGGGATGGGTTTTATGCGGTGCAAATGCACATGGCGTCCGGTCGGGGGTTGGCACCGGATTTACCGCCATCGTCGGGATGATGTTCTTGATTATGTTCATTTTGTCCTTTGTCCAGATGATCCAACTGTCGTTGCGCCGCCGTTATGATGGGCCAATGGAGGCGATCGTCGATGTTTTCACACTCATGTATGAAAATGTCATGATGTTTGCGACGCCTGAAATGGGGGTCACTTTGCTTGCTGGCGGTCTCATCGCGGGCTTTTTGACGGGCGTTATGGGCAAGCGGTTTCCGCGCTGATGGATATCTTTATTTACGGTACATTGATGTCGCCTGCCTTGCGCCGCGCAGTTGCGGGTGGCGTGCAAATCCGCACTGTTGATGCTGAACTGGACGGATACGAGGTTTTGCCGGTTGCGGGAAATGTCGTTCCTCTAATCCGTCCGGCGCCTGCCTGTCGCACGATGGGCCAGATCATGCTTGATATTGATGCCACGCAGCGCGCGCGTTTGGATGCATATGAGGGCGCGTTTGGCTATCAGTTGATCGAGGTCACGGTGCGCACTGCGTCGGGGTCGCGCGATGTCGCAATGTATTTGCCGCCGCAAGGTATTGCTTTGGGGGCGGGTGAATGGTCGCTGGACGCATGGGCGCAGCATAACGAGGCCCCAGCCGTTTTGGCGGCGGCGGAACTTTTTGGCTATGAGCCCGCGTTGAACCATGCCGACATCAGGCAGAGGTGGCACATGTTCGAGAAGCGGGCATGGGCCAAGACGCGGGCCAAAGTCCAAAGCGGGCAGGGGGTTTTGCGCCACACCGCAGCACCTGATGATGTCACAGTTGTCTCCCAAGCGCCGCCGCAGGGTAATTTTTATAGCACGCAGGCAGTTGAACTGACTCATCATCGTTTTGACGGGCAGCGCAGCAAGTTATTGCCAAGAGAGGTTTTTGTCGGGATAGATGCGGTTTTGGTGCTGCCCTATGATGTCAGCCGGGATCGTGTTTTGCTGGTTGAGCAGTTAAGGGTCGGGCCCGTCGTGCGCCAAGATCCGCAGCCGTGGATACTTGAGCCTGTCGCGGGCATGGTGGATGCACGCGAAACCCCGCATGATGCCGCCCTGCGAGAAAGCCTTGAAGAGGCCCGGTTGAACGATCTGGAACTGGTCGAGATTGCCGCGTTCTATCCGTCTCCTGGATCGTCCACCGACTATTTTCACAGCTATCTTGGCCTTTGCGACTTACCTGATGGTCACGCCGCTTTTGGCGGGTTGGAAGAGGAGGCGGAAGATTTGCGGTTGCATATCTTGAGCTTTGATCAGGCGATGGCTTTGGTCAAAAGCGGCGAGATCAATGCGGGGCCGCTCATTATGATGTTGTTTTACCTGACCTCCCAGCGCGATGCATTGCGCGCGCAGGTGTGAGCCATTAGATGTGGTTTTGACTGAACAGAGGGTAGAGCATGCATATTAAATCCGACTTGGCCGCCAGCGTAGGCAACACCCCTTTGATCAAATTGCGCGCAGCGTCAGAGGCCACCGGTTGCACGATTTTGGGCAAAGCCGAGTTTATGAACCCGGGCCAGTCGGTCAAGGACCGTGCTGCTCTGTTTATGATCAACGACGCGGTTGCCCGCGGCACCTTGCGCCCCGGGGGGACGATTGTTGAGGGCACGGCGGGCAATACCGGCATTGGTCTGGCCTTGGTCGGGGCCTCGATGGGGTTCAAGACGGTGATTGTGATCCCCGAAACCCAATCGCAAGAGAAGAAAGATATGTTGCGCCTTGCAGGGGCTGAACTGATTGAAGTGCCTGCCGCACCTTACCGAAATCCAAACAATTTCATCCATTACTCGCGCCGGTTGGCCGAAGCGATGGCACGCGATACCAATGACGGAGTGTTGTGGGCGAACCAGTTTGACAATGTGGCGAACCGGCAGGCCCATGTCGAAGGGACGGGTCCGGAAATCTGGGAACAAACCGACGGTAAGGTCGATGGCTTTATCTGTGCCGTGGGTTCTGGCGGCACGCTTGCGGGGGTGAGCATGGCTTTACAGCCCAAGGGCGTAAAGATCGGCTTGGCCGACCCGGACGGGGCAGGATTGCATAGTTTTTATACCACGGGTGAAATCGCCATGTCGGGCGGTTCAATCGCGGAAGGGATCGGGCAGGTCAGAATTACCAAAAACCTTGAGGGTTTTACCCCTGATTTCAGCTATAACATTCCCGATGCAGAGGCTTTGCCGATTGTGTTCGACCTGCTTGCCAATGAAGGGTTATGCATGGGCGGGTCAAGCGGTATCAATATCGCGGGGGCGATGCGTATGGCGCGCGAAATGGGCCCCGGGCACACGATTGTGACGATCCTGTGCGATTACGGCACGCGATATCAATCCAAGTTGTATAATCCGGCGTTTTTGCGCGAAAAGGGTCTGCCTGTTCCGGAGTGGCTGGAAAAAGTGGCGCCGCCGCGCCCATCTATGTTTGAAGAGTAATGAACCTGCGGCAAATATTTTACGGGTTCGCCGTATTTTGCGCCACGATTGGGCCGTTGAATGCCCAATCACTGGCAAATGAAGGCATAATCGGTGTCGATGAGCCCGCGATTGAGGTTGCGCTCATTCCCGGCGTTGATCTGGCTGAATGGGACGTTTTTGCAAAAAGCGCGGGGGCGATTGCCGAGACCGGCACCGCTTCCGCCTTTGCATTGGGCCGCATTCGTGCGGAACTGGTGGTTTGGCGCGACCAGTTTTTCGAAGCCCTCGATATCAACAGTGCGCGCTTGGCGACGGTTGCAAAACAAATCACTGCGATTGCCTCACCTGACGGTGCCGCGTTAACCGATCCGGTCTTGCTGGCCCGCATGGAGGTCCTGACGGCAGAACGCGCACGGTTGCGTCGCCCCTATGTTTTGGCCAATGAGGCCTATGTTCATGCCTCTGGTCTGATTGCCGAAGTCGATGCGCAGATCAGGCAGCGCGAAGCCGCGCGGCTTTCGACCCGCAGCCGCTCGCCTGCAAATCCGGCCTATTGGGGCGACGCGACTGACGGGCTTGTCAAGGGTGTCACACTTGTTGGTCGCGAAACGGTGGCCGCCTCGGTCGCTTTGACAAACGACGGTCGTTTTTGGACACGATTGACGATGGTCGTCTTGGGCACGGTGGCCGCCTTGATGTTTGTGATGCGAATTCGCGCTTGGGTGGCCTCTCTTAAGGCGCGGCCACTGCCAACGACGGGGCGCGGTGCCTTTGCTATCCGCTTTGTGCTGTCTTTGGGCAGTGTGATTTTGCCGGTTTTGGGCCTTACGCTGTTAAGCGCTATTTTGATGGTATCGGGTTTTGTCGGGCTTTCGGGACGCGCCTTGGTGCGTGCTTTACCGGTTGTGGGCGGATTGATATTTGTGGCCAAGTGGTTGGCCGATTGGTATTTTCCGGTCGCAGCGGAGGATGACGGCCTGTTGGGATATGACCAGCCGACTCGGATCAAAGCCCGCCGTCTGGTTGTCGGGTTGGGCTGGACGCTTGGCATCGGGGCAATGGTGATATTGCTGGTCGCGCAAACGAACGACAATGCCCTTGTGGTAGAGGTTGTGGGCTTACCCTTCCAGCTTCTGGTTGGTATATTGCTCTGGCAACTTGGGGGCAACATCGCAAGATTGGCGCGCCCAGACACAACCGCAATATTCAAGCGCAACCGGATGCGGAAATTTATCGGGCGCATGGCGCAGGTGCTGGCAGTTCTGGGGCCAATGGCGTCGATGTTGGGCTATGCGGCTGCTGCGCAATCGATCACCGGTCCGGCGGTCTTGTCACTTGCCCTGTTTGCGACAATTGTTGTGTTCCAGCGCCTGAGCTTTGCGATGACGACGACCGAAAGTGTCGTTTTGAGCGATGCAGAGCCTGCGGCGGTTGAGCTGTCCAAAGGGTTGTTGCCTGTCGGGATCAATATCGGGTTGGTTGCGGTTAGCCTGCCTTTGCTTGCGTTGATCTGGGGCGCAAGCCCTGCCAATCTGGTTGAGGTCTGGACCCGATTTCGGGCAGGATTCAGCGTTGGTGATGTGAATATTTCACCGTCCAGTTTTGTCACTTTTGTTGTGGTTCTGGTGCTTGGGTATTTGCTGACCGGTGTGGTCAAATCCGGCTTGAAAACGACCGTGCTGCCAAGGACTCAATTGGATTTGGGCGGGCAGAACGCTGTTGTGGCGGGCACCGGATATGTAGGGATCAGTTTGTCGGCGCTGGCTGCATTTACGATTGCAGGCATTGATCTGTCGTCGTTGGCTATTGTTGCAGGTGCTCTGTCTGTCGGTATCGGTTTTGGTTTGCAGAATATTGTGCAAAACTTTGTCGCGGGGATTATCTTGCTGATCGAGCGACCGGTGAGCGAAGGTGATATGATCGAGGTTGGCGGTCAAATGGGGTATGTGCGCGATATTTCGGTGCGCTCAACGCGGATCGAAACATTTGACCGCACCGATGTCATTGTGCCGAACGCGGATTTGATCAGCAATCAGGTGACAAACTGGACCCGCGGCAATTCGGTGGGCCGGTCGATTATACCGGTTGGCGTGGCTTACGGGTCCGATACCAAGCAAGTGGCGAAAATTCTGCAAGAGGCCGCCGAGGCACATCCGATGGTCTTGTTGAACCCGCCGCCCGGTGTTTTGTTGATCCAGTTCGGGGCCGATAGCATCGATTTCGAGATCAGAGCCATTATTCGTGATGTGAATTTTGTGTTGGTCGTCAAATCGGAAATCCTATTGGATGTGATTGATCGTTTCAATGCCGCGGGCATTGAAATACCATTTGCACAGCGCGATATCTGGCTGCGCAATCCAGAGGTGCTGAACCCGAAAGGAGCCATAGAATGACACAGATGTTGTTTCGGGATGATGCGTATTTGCGCGAGGCAACCGGTGTTGTGACGGCCATCACCGATGAAGGTGGTATTGTGTTGGATCGCACTGTCTTTTACCCGACTTCCGGCGGTCAGCCCGGTGACAGTGGCGCGATTTCCTGGGACGGCGGTGCGATGGAGATCGCGACGGCGCTCAAAGGACAGGGCGATGATGTGGTGCTTGTGCCCGCAGAGCCTATCCCGTTGCCTGCGGTTGGACAGGCCGTTGTTCAAAAAATAGCATGGGACCGCCGCCATCGGCATATGCGTGTTCATACAGCGCTTCATTTGCTGTCAGTCGTTATTCCGTTGCCTGTGTCTGGCGGATCTATTGCCGTAGAAAAGGGGCGGCTGGACTTCAATATGCCTGACGCGCCACAGGATAAATTGATCTTGGAAGAGACGCTCAATCAATTGATCGCGTGTCATTTTGCGGTCACCGAAGAGTGGATATCGCAGGCAGATTTGGATGCAAATCCCGGTCTTGTGAAAACGATGTCAGTGCAGCCGCCCAAGGGGCACGGACAGATCCGGTTGGTGCGCATTGGTGAGGGCGAACAGACGACCGACCTTCAGCCCTGTGGTGGAACCCATGTGGCAAATACCGTTGAGATTGGCCGTGTCCGTATTGGCAAGATCGAGAAAAAGGGCAAACTGAACCGCCGGGTGTACCTGCACATCGAGGACAACTGATGTTTCGCATTGTGGCGATAACCGTGGCGCTGGTTTGCGCGTTGCTCTTTGTCTTATTATTGGTCTTGCCCGCGACTTATGTCGGAAATTACGGCATTGTCGCGGGACCGGGCTCCGACTTTATGGTGCGCCGTGCCTCGCCTATGTTTGCGGGCCTCGCCGTTTTGTTGTGGTTGGCGCGTGGCGCGGAACGCTCGGATCTGCGGGATGCCATTTGTTGGGCGATGATTATTACCTTTGCAGGCATCGGCGCGTTGAGTGTTTTCGAGTATTGGCGCGGCATTGCAGATGCCCGCATTTTGGTGGCCGCTGTTGCAGAATTTGGTCTTGCGGCGTTATTTGCCCGTGCGTTTCGCGCTAGTTAAACAAATCACGTTGCCGCTGTTGATCCAGCATTTGTTCACTTTCGGGCAGGCCTTCGCGTGATAGCAGAATTGCAAAGGGACGTAGTGCCGGCACATGGCTGCACACGACCATCAACATCACCATAATCGGCACCGATAGGAACATGCCCGGGATGCCCCAAACCGCCCCCCAGAACGCCAGCGACAAGATGATGCCAAAGGCCGACAGTCGCAGCGCACGGCCCATCAGCAAAGGGTCGATAATGTTGCCGTTCACAAACTGGATCGTGCCAGCCAAAAGGAAGATAACGCCCGTTGTTGTCGCATCCCCCAATTGCACATGGGTCACAAGCGCAATCAGGGCGGTCGCAACGATCGATCCGACGTTTGGAATGAAGTTCAAAACAAAAGTGATCACACCTAGAGCGGTTGCCAGCTCGAGGCCGAAGAGCGTGGCCAAGATGAAAATGAGCCCGCCTGTGATGGCCGAAATAATCGCCTTTACGAGCAGGTAATAGTTCACGCGGTGAATGATCGAAGAAATAATGCGCCCGACCCGTTCGGCCTGCGCCCGGTCACCGATGAAATTATGCAGTTTGGTCCCAAACCAGATGCGCTCTCCGAAAAGGAAGCCGACAAAGAGAATAACAAGCACGGTGCCTTGGGTTAAGTTACCTGCTTGTCCGGCCATTGTCCGGAGCGAGCTGGAGAAATTGACCGATTGCAGGGAGTTCAGGATCGCGCTTTCTGTCTTGGGGCCCATAAAGCTGAACAAGGACGCGACGGCAGATGGCGCACGTTCCGCGTAGGACAATGTTGTGACAAGCACGGTGTTGACTTGCGCCAGCAGGATTGACGTCAGCGCCAGCAATGCGGTTGCAATCAGGATCACGGCTGCAAAACTGGCCACGACATTGGGGATGCGAAACGGACCGATGCGCAGGCGCGCAATAAAGCTGATGATGTCGGACGTAAGCGCGAAAAGGATGATTGCACTGGCCAACGAGATCAACATGAACCGTGCCTGCACCAGCAAAAACAGCACCACCGCGAATGCAATTATGATCAACGCGCCGGTTTGCACCCGCTGAAGATCAGTCGGGGTTGCGGTCATTAGAGCAGGGCGGTCAGGTTTGTTCATGAGCATGATCTTTGGCTTGGAATTTCCCTGACTATGGGCCGAACGCAAGAGAGTGACAACGGCAAGCGAAAACATAAATTTCGGGTCTTTGTCAATCGCAGAGTAAAAAGGGACCAAGTCGCGGCGTAAAAAGGGGCCACTTCGATTGATGTGTTATTGCGCATTGGCGCGAGTGCTTGTCATCTAGCTAACGCGTGCCAATGCGCATGTTGGCCG
>Ga0316209_1002852_pt1 | contig 12865 bp, 7 predicted proteins | sample 6monopyrite_MG_FD_204945 | JGI IMG/M metagenome (GOLD analysis project Ga0316209, IMG submission 204945) | Microbial mat bacterial communities from mineral coupon in-situ incubated in ocean water Damariscotta River, Maine, United States -... | ecosystem: Environmental > Aquatic > Marine > Coastal...
TTCTGGTATGTTCCCAACACCACATTAAAGAAAATAATGAGATTGATCATTACTCCTGAGAAAACGTGGAATCCGTGGAAACCAGTAATGAAAAAGAAGAAATCGGCGAACAGTCTACTCCCATATTCATTGTGAACAAGGTTAGCCCCTTCCACAACTTGGGATGCATTCTGAAGCTTTGCCAAAGATTCCTGTCTAGACAACAAGTCCTTCTCGCCATCAGGATTAATTGTTTCTGTCCTTACAAGAATATTTGAATTGTCTTTGAAACCTTCTAATACTTCATTTAGAGAAAAACTTGGCTGATAGCCTTCATCATAATACCATACTCCATTTTTTCTTTCGTGCCTCACCCTGTCGCCAGGAATTGTCTTGGCAAAATCGGCCAATGAAGCCCTTTCCCCAGTATCAGCTTTTACAAATTGTAAAATTCTACCACCTCTGGTTTCCACGGCGCCATAATCACCACTAATGAAAGTGGCCCATTCCCATGCCTGTGATCCAACGAATATTGCACCCCCGATAATCGTCAAGAACAAATACCAAATAACACTGTTCTGCTTCATTTTATGTCCTGCGTCAACAGCAAGCACCATCGTTACAGATGACATAATTAGAATGAAGGTCATGAACGCTACATAAATCATAGGGTAGTTGCCGTGAAAGAAAGGCACATGCGTAAATACTTCATCTGCAATAGGCCAAGTCTCAATAAACTTAAATCTTGAAAAACCGTATGCGGCTAAAAATCCTGAAAATGTCAAAGCATCTGACACTAAGAAAAACCACATCATTAATTTGCCGTAGCTCGCACCTAGAGGACGGTTGCCACCACCCCATACGTTTTCTTCCGCGCCCGTTGTTACCGTAGAATCCATAAATTAATTATCGAATGATTAGTATTTTCACAAAAATACATTTTTTTAGATGATACAAAAGTCAAATGCCAAGAAATCAAAATTTTATTGAAATTTTATCCGACCAATACTATGAACAGAATCAGGTACACCCACAAAAGGTCTAAAAAATGCCAGAAAGTAGCTCCCAGCGACAACCCCAAATATTCCGTTGCCGAGTATTTTCCTTTCAACTGATTATACAATACTACCAACAAAGAAATAATCCCTGCGATAACGTGTACGATATGTACCGCTGCAATAAGAAAAATGTAAGACATTTTTATACTACTTGTTGGCCCAGTAAAATAATACCCCTGGGCAACCAATTGTGAAAACCCATTAAATTGCAAACCAATAAAAACAACACCTAATCCCAATGTGATCAATAACCAATTTGTGGCTGCCTTATTCGCATTTTTCTGAATGGCCTTTTTTGCCAATATATAGGTAAAACTACTAAATATGATTATTGCCGTACTTATAAAAAAAGATGATGGCAGCTCAATATTCTGTAACCAATCTTCCCTTTTACTACTTACGATGTAGGCGCTGGTCCAACCGGCAAAGGCCATAAGCAGACTCACAATGCCGAACCATAGCATCATTTTTTTCGATCTGTCATTCTTTTCTTTCTGGGTTCCTTGAGTTAAGTCCATTTGTTTTTATATGAATTTATCCAGCACATATACTATTTGAATAAGCGTTATATAGCTAACACTGGCCAACATTAATTTTTTTGCGGAAACATTATCTCTTTTTTCGTATAATTTAAAAGCAAAATACAACATTACAGCTCCTATTAGAAATACAATCACAGCTGCAGGAATTGATAACTGCAAACGCCCAGTTATACCAATGACTGGTACTACGGAAATGACCATCATCCAAATAGTATACATAATTATTTGAAGTGCTGTTCCTTTATCTTTTTTGCCTGTAGGAAGCATTTTGAATCCTCCTTTTTTATAATCCTCATCCAACATCCATGCTAATGCCCAAAAGTGTGGAAATTGCCAAAAGAACTGTATCATGAACAGGGTCCCTGGTTCAATACCAAATTCATTGGTTGCAGCGACCCATCCCAACATAAAGGGAATGGCACCCGGAAACGCCCCAACAAAGACTGAAAGTGGGGTAATGGTTTTCAAAGGTGTATAAACACTAGTGTAAAGAAAAATGGAAATAGCACCGAACATTGCCGTTTTAGGATTTAAAAAATACAATGAAATCAACCCTAGAATAGTCAATACTACAGCGATTGTCAAAGATGAATTTACTGACATTCTTCCCGAAGGTATCGGCCTGTTCATTGTGCGTTTCATTAACGCATCCAAATCTTTTTCTATAATTTGATTAAAGGTATTCGAAGCACCGACCAAGCAATATCCACCAAATGCAAGGAGCAAAAGTGAGCTAAAATTAATTTCAAATGCTCCTAACAAATAACCCGCTATGGAAGAAAAAACCACACTGACTGCGAGCCTGGCTTTTGTAATTTCCTTAAAATCAGCAAACATCATGTACCATGATGTATTCTTTGCTGACTCGATTGCGGTCTTCATTATCATTTTTTATAAAAACGCAAATATAGTCGCAGAATGCTATTTGTGCAACGAATTGCCAAGGTTTATCATATCTTTGAATGAACACCCTTAATAACTGATTAAACACTTAAATATGAAGATGATAAAACTTTTTATGACATTAATAATGGGCCTTTTCTTTTTTACATTGGTCTTGGCCCAGGAAAAAGAAGTTGTTATAAAGATTGATACACTATCAAAAGACGTATTTATGCTGACTGGTCAAGGAGGTAATATTGGAATCTATACTGGGGAGAGTAATGTCTTTATGATTGATGATCAGTTTGAACGCTTAAGCGATAAAATAAAAATGGCCATTAGCAAACTCACTGACCAACCCATTTCATTTCTTTTTAACACGCACATGCACGGGGACCATACCGGAGGTAATGCAAAATTCAATTCGAAAGCAACTACGGTCGTGGCCCATGATAATGTAAGAAAAAGTTTAGTGACTAGATTGGCCAACGACCAAAAGTTGGATAAAAAAATACTGCCCGAAGTCTCTTTCTCAGATGATATAACCTTTTATGATGGCGATGAGACCATCATGGCATTTCATGTGCATAATGCCCATACAGATGGAGATGCCATTGTTTATTTTCTAAATAACAATGTATTGCATATGGGAGACACTTATTTCTCGGGCAGGTACCCGTATATAGATTTAAAAAGTGGTGGTAGTGTCAACGGATATATAGAAGCGCAAAAGAAAGCACTATTGCTCATTGATAATGAAACCAAAATAATACCCGGCCATGGTGAACCTTCGAACAAAGCCGAGCTTGAGGCTTATGTTAAAATACTTGAAAATATTAGGGCGAAGGTACTTAGCCAGATTAACGCTGGTAAATCGTTGGATGAAGTTAAAAACAATACTGATCTATTATCAGCCTATGATAGCACCCATGGAAACGGGTTTATAAATCCAGAAAGGGTCAGAGAGATTTTCTATAATAGCTTAAAGTAGGCTTAAAACGAAAAAATCCCGAGCCTAGGCTCGGGATTTTTCTATAATATGGAATAATTGTTTACTGCAATTTAAAGGTAATAGGAATACTGAAAGGAACCCTCACAGCTCTTCCTCTTTGCTTACCTGGAGTCATTCTAGGAAGCTTACCTATAATCCTTGCTGCTTCCTTTTCCAAGTTCTTATCTGGTCCACGCATTCTTACGCCACCAATAGTCCCATCTTTTTGAATAACGAACATTATATTAACCCGACCTTGAACACCCATTTCTTGAGCGATTTCAGGATAACGGAAGTTTTTGGCAATATGCTTTTGCATTTTTGATTGGAAACAATCACGCATTGCTTTTGCACCTTTTCCTTTTTCGCTTTCACAACCAGGAAAAATCGGTACATCCTCAATTACCGCGAAAGGGACATCTATATCTTCCTCTACTTCTTCTACCATAACATCCTCTACTTCTATTACCTCTTCCTCTTGACTAGTTTCAGTAGACTCGATTACAGTTTCTTCTACCTCTTCTTCATCCTCAACCACTTCGATAATCTCTGGTGCTGCTGGTGGTGGTGGTGGTGGTGGTGTTTTAATCTGCTCCGTCATCGGAACTTCTTCGTCCAAATTATCCTCAACATTCATAGAAATATCGTATTCATTTGATTTATCATACGTTTTCCATTCCAAACCACGCCAAACCAAAAACATAACAACAGCAAGCCCTATTACAAAATAAGTGCCGCTATTTCTTCTTAAATCCGCTTTGGGGTTCTTTTTAAGTTCCATATTTAATTTTTTTAATGTTCGCTAATTTAACTAAATAATTAATAAAAAAACAAGTAATACTTTATTTTAACCCTCTTTGCCCTTGATATTGGTTGAAAATGATAATAATACCTAAAATAACACCTATGCTATTGGCCAATGCATCAAACACATCGCCGAACCTATTAACCGTCATTGTCCCTTGAATAACCTCAATAACTATACCAAAAAATATAAGCGATAAAGCTAATATTTTTAAATATTTGATACGTGTTGATTTTTCCTCTTTTGTCTCAATAAAAAACAATGAACCTAGTACCGCTGCCACAAAGTAGAAAATAAAATGGACCACTTTATCCCCATAGGGGATATTGAAATTACTTAATTCATTATCCTTAAAAGAATACAAGCTGGAAAATGTTACAAATACCATCCAGCCTATAAATGCAAATGCATATAAATGCTTTTTACGCACCAATCAATTCTTTGTAGTCCGCATCGCTAAGCAAACCACTGATTTCCGAGGTATCGCTTATTTTTATTTTAACCATCCAACCATCACCATAAGGATCGGTGTTCACTTTTTCTGGCTCGTCTTCCAAAGCTTCATTGAATTTGATAATCTCCCCACTTAAAGGCAAGAACAGATCTGAAACGGTTTTTACCGCTTCGACAGAACCAAAAACCTCATCCTTATCCAGGGTTTCGTCAACGGTCTCTACTTCAACATAAACTATATCTCCTAATTCACCCTGGGCAAAATCGGTAATTCCCACTGTTGCAACATCCCCTTCAACCTTTACCCATTCATGGTCTTTGGTGTATTGTAAATCTGATGGTATATTCATTTTATTTTTTTTGTTAGCTAAACAAATGTAAATTATTTGATGAAGGTATTCAAGAAAAAGAGAAGTAATAGCTGCTATTTGAAAGTTAGACCCCTCTTCCCTTCAATCCTTCTGTCCCACCTTAGGCAGGAGACCACCCCTTAACCAAGGGGAGGCGCTTTTATACACCCTTTAATTACCGAAATTATATTTAAGTGTAAAGCCAGAGTTAATAGTGGTTCCTCCCTTAATCCCTCCGAAGGAGGGAGATATTATTACGATTAATCGACCTGCAATCCTTTAATGAACATCACCAACAAAATCAGATATTTTCTAATTACCAAAATTATACTTAAGCGTAAACCCGGAATTAATGGTTGTTTGTGGGAATGCTGTGGAAACTGCAAACTTTGAAAAGGAATGATCATAGAAGAACAATGCATTGAGGTTTTTGCTCAAGGCATAGTCCGCCGTGAACTTAAGGGAAAACAAATTCTGACCGGAGGTTATTTGGTTGTTATCAATATCAAGGTTTCTGATAATTGTAATATTATCCCTTAGTGTAATATCGCCCTTAAGGTTCAAATCGCCCTTTAAACGCGTTTTATTACCTCCGATATTGGTCACGAATTTCACATCCTTGATTCGATAACCTAACCCAAGTGTATATTCCTTGCCATTAATTTCAGTCATTAAGTTGTTATCAAAACTCATTGATAAAGCCCTATCTGTTCTAATTTCGGCCAAGACACTTACCGAGTTCTTCATTTCGAAATCTACCCGCATCAACGGATTGAACTGATCGGTCAATACCACATTATTTAAAATCAAATCTGGTAACAAATCACCTGTTTCAGGGTCAAATTGTGTGTTTTCCTTTTCCAAATTGGTCTGGAACGAATTAATGCTATATGAAGCTCTATATCCATGACTTAAAGAGAAACGCTTAAATTTCTTCTTAAACCATTTATTTCGCATTAATCCCGTGTATTTTATGTTCCAGTTCGGAATGGGTATTTGCCTAAAGGCATCTAAATTCACCCTATTGACATCTTGACCCGTATAGGCCGCAAAGAAGGCGGGAAGCAATACATCTTGTTGGGTTTTACCATAGCGTTCAGGAAAACCATCTGCATCTAAAGTCCCAGGTAATTCACCCCGATCGGAGACTAACCTATTTGCAATGGTAATTCTATTTTGTTTGAAGATCTCGAATATTTCTGAACTAAACTCATCACTTTTATTAAACGCAGTACCTATCATCATTGAAGAAATACTAAAATTCCCAAAATTATTCCCTAGTTGGTTTATGTACTCAAACTGGCCATTGCCCAAATCATCTACTTGAAAACTTTCTTGATAACTGCTGGAATATTGTCTATCCGCCGATAAATCTATCGTAAGATCTTTCATAGGTTGAGCCGTGGCGGTAATGTTCAACTGTTTATTTGTGCGCTCTATAAACTGCTCGTTGAATTCAGGGAAAGAAGTTAGCCAGCCATTGCGAGCCGCCTCATAACGAACATCTGCCTGACTCCCAAAGACAAATCCCAATGTTGGCCTTGCAGTACCGATAAAACCAATGGATTGCGTATATCCCGGAAGCACCTTTCCGTTACTTTCATTATAATTGATATTCAACCTTTTGACCATAGTCAAAATATCAACCGCTGTATTGAACAAGGCACTTGTCTTTTTTTCTTCCTCTTCCTTGGTTGCAGCTGCATTCCCGGCCTTGTCCCTGCGTATGGGAGTACTATTTTTAGAAACCTTGCCATCACGCTTCTTGAGACCAATCAAATCATATAATTTTTGCATGCTCAAGGCAGCCGTCAGGTTATGGGTATTGGCATTCTGTACAGTATTTATGTCTTCACCTACCACCTGCCGTATTGCGTCTCCGCCTCGTTGCCAATCAAAATTGCTGGTATAGGAATACTGGGCATTTATAAAATCCAGTGCCGGTATTTTGCTAAACGGAAGTTCATAATTCAATTGCATCTCTTGTGCATGTCTATTTGGTTCCCCCAAATCCCAGAAGCCATCCCATAATCCTAAAGCCTGATCAACTTCAGAATCTAGATTACCTTCCTCCGTAAAATAGTTACGGACAATATTATTATTGCTTGCCGTTAGGTTTAATCTTAATGATTTGCTTAAACTATAATTAATGGCATACTGCCAGTTGAACAAATAGTTCCGTTGTTGAAGGAAAGGCAAATCCAAAGATTCTACTCCTGGTTCAAAGACTTCCCGGAACCTTTGCTGATTAAATTGTCTGTTTATGTTTGAATTGACGGAAATACTTTCTGGAAGTAAATTAAAGTTCAAATCTTTCAACCATTGCCAATATTCGCCGGTAAACAAGGAATCTTTTTTAGCGAACGGAGCTATTTCTACAGGCTGGAAGTTATGATTATAAATAAAACCAGTATTCACATTTTGATCACGAAGGGATGCAATTTCAAAATTGCGATGATCCGTTTCATTATAAGAATAATTGAAAGTAAAATTCTCAACATCATAAAAATTGGCCTCCCCATCTTCACTCCTGTCCTTGCGAACACCAATCAAATTAATACTTGTTCGTTTTGTGTAATCCTCAGCCTGTTGCAACGTTTTTTCCGCTTCTTCTTGTGTTGGTGCAGAAGCAACGAGATCATCCAACTTTAAATCATCATAAACAGGATCAAATTCAGGGGTAATCAACTGTTCGGAAATCCCATAGTTAAAAGGAATTTGTACCCCCCATTTTTTGGGTAATAACTGACCTACGTTCACATTTGTGACCAAGTCATAGGAAATTGCATCCTCACGTGCACGCTCATTTGGCATTTGGTCAATTGCACCAAAACCCGATGTGCTTTTGCTGCCCGTAGCCGTAATATTGGCAAAATCGGCAAGATTGGCATCAACAGAAGCAATTGCCGCCCAACCCCCATTATTGTCCAAACCGGCCAAACGCAGTTCATTGAACCATACTTCTCCCCTTGCGGGTAAAATATCAACATTTTTTATACCCACCATGATACTACGAACACTACCCAATGAAGGATTTCCTTGTATACCAATTCGCAACCTGCCCAATGTTCGTGGGGCAAATTCTGGTACAGGAACTACCTCTCCGTTTTCAACCTCAAAAAATTGCAATTCATTTAGGGGCGTAATGGTTCTGTTCGCAATACGAAGTGATTTTGCCTTATTCAGATCACCCAATAAAATTTCTAGTTCATTCACATCTGGCCAAATCTCACTTTCTGATACCGATCCGTATGCAGTAAACTGCAAAGGCAATTCAATCTGATAAAAATTCTGGGACAAATCCGTGCCCAAACGTAAAAACCCTACCAACGGATTTGCATCATCCGAGTAATCGCTATTGGTGATTTTCTCGGCATGCATAAACATTTTTAACTTCTTATACTGACGAATATCAATATTCAGACTTTTAAAAACCCCACGGGAATCCTGAGATTCCAAATTATCGACGATAAATGACAATGATTGCTCATTCTGACGAATAATAGTATTGTTGTTGTTCAATTGCTCGCGAATCACTCCAGGAGGTAGAACGTAAGGTATTGGAGTGCGGGAATTATTTTCCTCAATGTTCACCGTATTCACATCGACCAAGGTTCCATCGTCCGAAGGATCATTATCTATCAATTCGTCTTGAAGCGTTTTTGTATAGGTACGCCAATCACCCCGAACCAAATCCATCGTTGCAAATCGCAATACTACATCGCTGCTAAACCCTGTAAGGTACATTCTCATAAAACTAATGGACCTAAAATCCGTGATACCACCAACTGCATCTGTAAAATCGCTCAATGGTATTTTATACTGTATCCATCTACGATTAAGTTGCGTTCCATTTGGCAGATCGGGCGTTACACCATCTTTAATATCAGTTACATATTTGTCATTGATACTGGTGTTGGGTTTTATGGGAATTCTATACTCGTAATAGCTATTAACCGTATTCATGGTCAAATCCCGGTCAATATCCTCGACATCCGGCAATGTGGTCGAACCACGATTCGTATTCGTCACTTGTACCGGTGCGTTTCCGTCAGGGTTATTGAAATCCAGATATCTTTCCAATATATCCCCTTCACGATTCAAATAATATTGGTAATTATCCAATGCAGGATCTTCCCCAGGACCGTAAATACCGACTTCATCAGCGTCATTCAAGCCATCAAAACCAACATCTTGTAAAACCCTGTTGTTTTCATTTGAATCAAAAGCATATACCAAAGCTTGTGTAGCTGGCACTATACCCCAAGCAGGTTGATGGATCAAAGCATCGGCATCTACCGGCAACCCATTCTCATATTGTTTTCTACCGTCTTTCAATATATCCTCAGAGATATTCCCCAAGTTGAAAACCAATTCTCCAGGGCTTGTGGCCAACCCATCAAGATAAGGGTCCAACACCCAAAATTGTACAAATTCCACATTGGATTGTTCAAAGTCAGTACTGCTTAAAGAACGCATAATACCAGCCCACTTATCTTGTGATGCTTCCGTTGTAAAATCCGGATTCGTATTATATGGCCCTTTGGCATTTGGATAATAAGCCAAATCCAAAGTTCCTTGCACTGTGGTTTGCCCTTGGGCAATATCAACCTGAGGAAAGACCTCATCAATAAATACCCTTCGAGTAGCATTGGTTGAAATATCACTATCATTTATCCCAGCAGGTCTTTGATTCGTATAGAAAATTGGGTCAATCGTATACCATGCCATTTTGGCCCTCCCATAACCATTGAACAAATTTGCAGGATCTTCAGGTGTACTTCCTGAAAGTACCCCACCAGGGGCAAATTCCAGTGGAGTACTAGCAAGAGACCAGCCCAAAGAAGAGCGAATATCTATTAAGGCCTGAGCACCTTCAAAATCATCTAAATACGTAGTGGTCTCCCCTTGAAAATCGGCATTTTTAGGGGAATTTGGTTTTAACCAAGCAACTTCCCCACGTACCGATAAGTTTGATGGTACATCGGTATCAATATTCGGAAGTTTGTTTACCAATCGGGTTAGAAATGGTATCTCCGTTGAGAAATTACCATTCAATCCAAAAATTGTATTGTTAACGGGCTCAACACCAAAGTTCGATTTTTGTGTCAGTGGCCTTTCATTCAAATTCAACAACGTAGCTCCTAAAAGAAAGTTCTTGTTCACTTCATGCTCAACATTTATTCCTGTGAATCTTCTGGTCTGCTGACCGAAGACTGCATTATTCTCTACTGAAATATTGATTGGCGTGTTTGAAGCCTCAAGACTAGGGTCTAAAATCTGTACCGTACCGGCCTGATAATTTACCGTATAATCAATACCTTCTTGTAGGGTCCTGCCGCCAGCTGTAACCCTGACCGAACCACGTGGCACATTGAATGCACCTATGGGAATACCACTGCTTCCCTCAGATTTGTATCTACCTTTTAGTAAAAATTTATTCTTTACCGGATCTTGCAAGGCTGCTGCCTTGGTCTGGGTATACATATCCCGAAAGACATATTTCTTTTGGTTCGCATTATACCCTTGATCATTAATCACATCATAGGTACCGTTACCCAATAATTCGAACATATATTCGCCAAAAGGCTCGACCTTAGTAAATATTATCCTACCGCCCTGGGTGTCAACCGTTATTCCTGGTATAAAGTCAAAGAATCCATCGCCACCAGACTGTACATCGTTGTATACATTCAGTCTATCCAAATTGAAAACATCCAGCAAAATGCGTTCCTGTAATGGTTTTGGGGAATCTGGCCACCCTGAACCGGGACCTTCTTCTACCGGGGTTATATAATTTCTTGGGGTTGGGTCTGAATAAAGGATGTTCAATTTAAAATCTTCCTGACTTAATCTAAATGCGCCAGTAGCATAAATATTTTTCATCATCAAATCCCAGATGGGATCTGTGATATTGGTAATATTACTTTTCAGAAGTTTAAGTACTAACGAATTGTTGTTTATCACGGGATTTATACCTCCTGATACTGTTGTCGCATCCAAACCACCATTCGCAAATTCACCCACCTGGTACACCTCGCCATTATAGGTATACTGGAAAGCTACCGCCAATACCTCGTCATTGCTCAACCTTTGGTTCAAAGAGACATATCCAAGTTGGGTATTGAATTCATAATCCCTAGAAAGCTCCAATTTCCGTGCATTTTCAAGGATAGCGTAGTCAAAACCTTGGTTTACCTGATATCCAGGAACATTAAAGCCTGCCTCTACGGTCGCAATATCCCTAATAGATGCTGTTAAGGCCCCTCCAACACCTATTATAGCCGGGTCAAAACCATTGGCATTGTTTCTTGGCAAGACATTACTTGGATTATTAAAGAACCCTACTGGATCTCCATTGCTAATACCTATTCTTGTTTTTTCCTCCAAAGATTCCCCCAAATCTTGGATGGCTACCACATTACGAACATTCAAGGTTTGTTGGCTTCTATTCGTAACCCAAACCTCTAATCGTGTTATTTGAACTTGACTTTGTATATACGGGTAGCTTATTAGGGCTTCATCATAAGTATCCCTAAAATATTGTGAAAGGAAAAAGTGCCTGTCATCATCATAATCCAATGCTGTGAGTGCGAATTCATTTATAGTTCCACCACCCTGCGCTACAACCGTGTTGTTTTGTGAACGCTGCTCAGAGAACACCGCTGTAACCATAGTTTTTCCAAATTGCATTTGGGTCTTGATCCCAAACAAACTCTGGGCCCCAGTAATCAAGGAACTATTCAGTGGCATATTAACGTTACCTACTTCTATCTTCTGGAGTATATCATCCTCGGTCGGTGTATAATCGAGTTTTACGATATTCTGAAAATCGAAAGTAGCCTCGGTATCGTAATTTGCGGTTACCTGAAGCCGCTCACCAATTTTTCCCAACATGCTCAAACTGATACGCTGATCAAAATCGAACGACAGATTGGTCCTATTTCTTGGTGAAAGTGAGGGGTTGTCGTTTTTTTGCCAAATGACGCCCAAATCCATAGCCACGGAACCTTGTGGAATCACTTCAATGGTATTGCCCCCAAAAACGGACTGAAAGAAATTGTTGTTTACATAAAAATTGGGTAAAAGATTTTTTCGGGCTTCCTCGCTTCCCTCCTTTTTTCCTGAATAGGCATCCATCTTCTCCTTAAAATAATCTTTTATGCCCTCTTTACGGACGAGCTCCATGTATTGCCCAGGGGTAAGGATTATTGGATAGCCGATATCAAAATCGCCTACTTTTTCAGAATAGATATACCTATCGAGGTTGGGGTCATAAATGTATTTGGAAGTAATGCTCCCTGGATTATCAAACTTTAATTTCCCTAAGGAAAATCCAGTCTTCACAGAGTCTACCACTTGCTCGTTATCAGCTTCGCCTTCGGTATCCTGGGCGTAGGAAAATTCTACAGTACCTAAGAAAAAAGCGAATAGGATTAGAAGCTTAAATGATGATTTAAGAAATAGTTTTGCCCCTCTTTTCAAACTTATTACAAATTTTTAAGCGCAAGTTTAATAATGTTCTCTGCGCTCAGTGAAGGGTCTTGGTTTATTACTTTGTCCACAGCCTTTTCAGCCTGCCTACGCACAAATCCAAGAACCTCTAATGCAGATAACGCTTCTTCTTTATTTGTATTGTTTGAATTGATGGAAACTTCGTCTATATCGTACACTTTCAAAATCTTGTCCCTTAGGTCAAGAATTACCCTTTGGGCTGTTTTAGCACCTATTCCTTTTATCCCTTGTATTGTCGCAACATCACCATTGGCAATAGCATCTCGTATTTGTGCAGGAGACAAGGAGGA
>Ga0316209_1002853_pt1 | contig 12864 bp, 12 predicted proteins | sample 6monopyrite_MG_FD_204945 | JGI IMG/M metagenome (GOLD analysis project Ga0316209, IMG submission 204945) | Microbial mat bacterial communities from mineral coupon in-situ incubated in ocean water Damariscotta River, Maine, United States -... | ecosystem: Environmental > Aquatic > Marine >...
CGTGCAAGAGACCATCGATGCCCTCTTCGATCTCGATGAAAGCACCGTACGAGGTCAGGTTGCGCACCTGGCCCTCGATGACGGTACCGGCCGGGTAGCTCTCGGCTGCGAGGTCCCAGGGGTTCGCTTCAGCTTGCTTCATGCCGAGCGAGATCTCCTGCTTCTCCATGTTGATCTCGAGGACCATGACCTCAACCTCGTCTCCGGGCTTGACCAGCTCGGAGGGGTGGTTGACGCGACGGGTCCAGGACATCTCGGAGATGTGGACGAGGCCTTCGATGCCCTCTTCGAGACGCACGAAGGCGCCGTAGGACATGATGTTGACCACTTCGCCCTTGAGCTTCTTGCCGACCGGGTAGCGCTCTTCGATGCCGTCCCACGGGGAGGACGACTTCTGCTTGAGACCCAGAGCAATGCGCTCGCGGTCGTGATCGACGCGCAAGACCATGACCTCGAGCTCCTGCTCCATCTGCACCATCTGCGAGGGGTGCTGGATGCGGCCCCAGGACATGTCGGTGATGTGGAGCAGACCGTCGATGCCACCGAGGTCGACGAACACACCGAAGTCGGCGATGTTCTTGACCGTTCCCATGCGGACCTGGCCCTCTTCGATCTCCTTGAGGAGGTCGGCTTTCTGCTTGGCACGCTCGTCCTCGAGGAGGCGGCGACGCGAGATGACGATGTTCATGCGCTCCGGGTCGATCTTGATGATCACGCCGCGGATCGGCTCGTCGATGAAGTCGGAGACGTCGTGGGTACGACGCAGGTTGACCTGGCTGGCGGGCAGGAACACGTTGACGCCTTCGACGTCGACGAGCAGGCCACCCTTGATCTTGCGTTGGACGACGCCCTGAACTTGGTCGCCCTCGTGGTACTTGGTCGAGACGCGTTCCCAGGCACGCAGTCTATCGGCGCGGCGCTTGCTGAGGTTCGCCGTGTCGTGTTCGTCGAGGCCAGCGTAGTAGACCTCGAAGGTCTGGCCGGGCTGCGGGAGTTCTTCGCCGAATTCGTTGAGGGCGATCGAGCCTTCGCTCTTACCGCCGATGTCGAGCACAACCATGCTGGTGCGCTCGTCGACCGAGTCCACCGTCGCGATGACGATGCTGCCGGGTCGGATGTCTTTTACGGATTCGTTGAGTTTCGAGTCGAGGTCTACGAGGTTCATGCCCTCGAGAGCCTTCTCTATGCGCGCGTCGAGCTCCGCTGAGTCGAGCTCGAATTGTTTGATGCGCCTGGATGCGAGTGCCATATCTGTGGTTTTCGGTTGGGTTAAGAGGGACTGAAAAGTGACAACAAGTCTCCCTCGGCGAACGAGAGGAGTCGGAGCAGGGAGTGATCCAGGAGCGGAGCCGAGGCACCGAGGGAGTCCTCGAGTGCCGCTCTGTTCCTGACGCGAGTGGAGCCTTAAATAGGAGGAACGGAGTCGAAACTGCCGTCACCCACCATCTCGCGAACCGCCTGTTCGACCCTTTCTTGGGCGTCGGGAGCCGCGGAGTCTACCGCCTGGCCGAACCGAAGCGCCACACGCTTTGGGAAAGGATATTTGCGGGTTCGGGGAAGAGCGTCGTAGGCTCCCCGGATCCCCACCGGCAGGATCGGCACTTTGGCGATTCTGGCCACGTGGAGGGCGCCTTTGGCGAATGTGCCCACGCGGCCATCCTGGCTGCGAGTGCCCTCCGGGAAGACAGCCAGGGCATCCCCCTGGCGCAGGTGCTCGACCATATCCCGCAGCGCCCTCCGGTCGGAGGTCCCCCGCTTGACGAGGACCGAGCCGCAGCGCCTCAGGATGAAGTCCATGAAGGTGCTCTTGCTGAGGGTGTTTCTGGCGACGAAGCAGATGTGTCTCCGGCTGGCCATGGCGACCAGTGGGATGTCCAGGAAGGACTGGTGGTTGATGGCGAGGACCACGCCGCCGGTCTTGGGGAGATTCGCGCGGGCCTCGATCCGGCGCCGAAACCAGACCAAGAACAGCAGATTCAGCGTGATCGTCAGGAAGTAGTAGGTGACCGTGCGAGTGAATATCAGCTCTTCGTCCGCCGGCTTGGTCTCGGTCTCCAGGCTCATTTCCTGTCGCTCTCGCTCGGACGGGTACCCGCAGTGCTCTCGCCCTCGACCACCTGGATGATCTCGGCCACCACGGCCTCGACGCCTCTTCCATCCGTGTCGATCAAGCGAGCATCCTCGGCCCGACGGAGTGGCGCGTGGGCTCGGGTCGTATCGAGCCGATCCCGGCGCTCGATGTCGCGCAGGATCATGTCGAGCTCGTGCTCGCGATTCTCCTGCGAGGCGCGCCGTCGAGCGCGCTCCATGGGACTCGCCACGAGGAAGAACTTGTGGTCGGCCTCGGGGAAGACCACCGTCGTCGTGTCGCGCCCCTCGACCACCAGCCCCTTGGTCGCTGCTCCAATCTCGCGCTGCCTGGCCACGACCGCGTCTCGAACGCCGCGATAGGCGGACACCGCGGAGACCGTGAGGGTGACCGTCGCGCTGCGGACGTCGGGCTCGCCGGGCACACCGTCGATGCGAATCAGGCCGTCGTCACCGAAGGTGAGCTCGACCGTCTCGGCGACATCGACGCAGGCCGCCTCGTCGAGCGGATCGAGCCCGCGCTGCAGCACGATCAGCGTGACGCCGCGGTACATGGCTCCCGTATCGAGAAAGGTGAGCCCCAGCCGCTCCGCGACTTCACGCGCGACTGTGCTCTTGCCCGCTCCCGCGGGTCCGTCCAAAGCGATGATCATCATGAATCGTGGAGCGGGATGCGGGCGAACTCGAGCCGCTCGATGCGCTCCCCACACAGTCTGCTGGGGTCAGGATAGAGCGGCCGGGACTCGGGTCAACAAGTCTCGGGTCAAGCCGTGCCGCTCGGAGCTTGGACTTCCAGCTCACCGGTCGGTGAGACGAGAAGCGTATCCCGCTCTCCTCCGAAGGCGTCCACCACAACCCAGCGCAGCCCATCTTCGAAGCGATCGTCCCGAAAACGGTGCGCATGGCCGCAGACCAGAGTTCGGCAGGCGGCGCGAGCGCTGAGCTCGCGACAGGTCGTGTCCTGCTGCTGCATCGAGGCACTGGCCTTGTAATCGATCGCGCGCTTGGAGGCGCGACGCAGGCGACCGGCGATCCAGCGCACGATCGGCCCGGGGATCGAGAATGCGAAGGCGCGCACGAGCCGCGAACGAATCACGCGCTTCATGCGCTGGTAGGGCAAATCGAGCGTACACAGCTCGTCGCCGTGAATCAGGAGCACGCGGCTCTCGTCGGCACTCGCCTCGGGCAGGATCCCCACCATGCCGGCCTCTCGCAGCGTGGCCATCGAGCGCTCCTCGAAGCGTCTCTCGAGCAGGAAGTCGCGATTGCCCGGGATAATGTCGACGGCCGTTCCCGCCTTGGCCAGGTCGCGCATGCTCTCCAGCACCGGCTCCGCCGAGTCGAGCTGCGCCGGTCCGACCCAGTACTCGAACAGGTCCCCGAGGATGATCAGCCGCGGGGCGCCCTTCAGCTCCCGCAAGCGCTCGCAGAAGCCCGTGACTTGACCGGCGTTGGCCAGGTCGAGGTGCAAGTCGCCGATCACCGTCGTACCCGGCTGCAGCTCCACTTCGGGCAGCGGGCGTCCACCGTCGGGCCGGGAGTGAACGATCTTGGTACTCACTCGCCGTCAGTCCTCTCCCGGGATCTCGATGTCGAAGTCGCGCAGCTTCTCCCACAGGACCTTTCGGGAGATACCGAGCAGCTTGGCGGTCTGGGTCCGGTGGCCACCGGTCGAGGTGAGCGCTGCTTCGATGTGCCTGATCTCCGCGGCACGCAGCACTTCACGCAGTGGCTTGATCTCGTCGAAGACTTCGGTCGCGCCGCGCCAACGCGAGTCGAGCGGCAGCATGTGCTCACGCGCGAGCTCGAGCTTGTCGCCCGAGAGAGCGATCGCGCGTTGAACGGCATTCTCCAGTTCACGCACGTTGCCGGGCCAGGGATAGCGATCGAGCGCACTCTCCGTTGCGTCCGAGACCGTGTACGCGCGTCCCCCGCCGTGTCGCTCGATCAGGTGCTTGGTCAAGAGCGCGACGTCGCCACGCCGATCCCGAAGCGGAGGCAGCTCGATGGGCACGACGTTGATTCGATAGAACAAGTCCTCGCGGAAGTTGCCCTCGCGGACCATGTCGCGCAGCGGAACCTTCGTCGCGGCGATCACTCGGATATCCGTAGGCCGGACCTCTTCTCCGCCAACGCGCTCGAAGACGCGCTCCTGAAGAACTCGCAGCAGCTTGACCTGCACCGTCTTGGGCATGTCGTCGATGTCGTCGAGGAACAGCGAGCCGCCGTTCGCCAGCTCGAAGCGACCGCGTTTGAGCTTGTGTGCGTCGGTGAAGGCACCGCGCTCGTGACCGAACAGCTCGGACTCGAGCAGAGTCTCGGGCAGCGCCCCGCACGAGATCGCAACGAACGGACCGCTCGAGCGCGTACTCGTGCGATGAACAGCACGCGCGACGCGCTCCTTACCGGTTCCGCTCTCGCCCTCGATCAAGACCGTCGCGTCCGTCGCCGAGACCGTCCGGATGCGACGAAACACATCCACCATCGCGGGCGAAGCTCCGACCAGCTCCTCGAAGCCCTCGAGGCTGACGAGCGTGTCCCGCAGGTTCTGGTTCTCTGCTTCAAGAGCGCGAACCCGCGTCGCGCCCTTGACCATCGTCACGAGCGCATCGTTGCGAACCGGCTTCTGGACGTAGTTCGAGGCACCGATCTGCATCGCCTCGACAGCCTGATCCACCGTCGCGTAGCCGGTCATCACGATGACCTGTCGACTCGAGTCCAGCTCGATCGAGCGACGCAGGACCGCCATGCCACCGTCACCGGGCATGCGAATATCGGTGAGGACGACGTCGGGATCTTCCTTCTCCAGGAAGCTGATCGCGGAGCCCGTGTCCGGTGCGTGCAGGACTTCGAATCCAGCCTCTTCGAGAGCGTCACGCAGGGTGACGACGATCGTCTCCTCATCTTCGGCAAGCAGTACGCGCATGTGGACCTTGGAGCTTAGTGGGCTTTGCACGCCAGAATCGGTGAATAGCTCAAAACTGCACGTTTTGTGGAGCTACCTGGACGGAAAACTCTGTCGGGTCGCTACAGCTCGTCGGCGTGAACGGCTTGCAGCGAGATGCGATCGCCACCCGCCATGCTGGCTTCGTTCAGCGCATTCTCCGCGGCATCGACGAGCTGGTCGAAGAAGAGCGCTCCGGTTCCTGAACTGATAGCCGAGCCGATCGTGAGAGTTACCTCGAGGCTTCGGCCTTCGACGTCGAACTTCAGCTTCTTGACCGCGTCCAGGAGTCGCTGCGCCGCGCTCTCGGCGCCGGCCTGATCCGTGTGCGGCATGACCGCCATCAGGCGGTCGTCGACCTGGCGACCGAGGTAGTCACACCCGCGGGTCTGCTCTTGAAGAGTCTTGATGACATCCTCGAGCACCATCTCCTTGAGGTCGTAGCCATAGAGATCGCGCAGGTAGCCGAGCCGATCGATCTCCACCATCATGCAGGTGATCGGAAAGCCATAGCGCTGAGCTCGTCCGAACTCGACGCGCATCAGGTGACGAATCTGCGTCAGCGAAAACAGACCGCCACTGCCGGCGAATTCAGAAGTGGAGTTGAGGTCAGACATCGTGGGGGCCGGACTGCGAAGCGCGGGGTGCCTCGCGGTGGCTGGAAGCTACCAAAAAGGGAGAGCCAGTTCCCCCATCAGCGTCGGCGGGCCAGGGGGCGAACGCTTCAGTGAAAGACGGAGAGAGCGCGATCCAGGAAGGCGTCGATCGAAAACTCGCGCAAGCGGAGCAGCAGAATTCCCGCCAGAAAGAGCCCGCCCCAAACGGCGAGCACGAACAGCTGGGATACGAGCATGGCCGCACCCGTCTTCACCTTGCGGCTTCCTCTTCGCCGGCTCTTGGTCATCAGGGGAGCCATCAGGAGTTCGCGAAGGAGGACTCCACTGCGACGCTCGAGCTGAGCGTCCGCCGTCTCGCCCGGATCCTCGGCAAGGATCTCGTCGGCGCATCGATCGGGATCGAAGTCGCCGTCTCGGACCGCCTCCTGCCAAGCGGTCGTGACTTCCGGACTGATCAGCCCTCCTTCGACCAGGAGGCCTGCGCGGACTCGCTGCCAGGTGCGGTTCAGCTCCGGCTGTGAGTCGATGGGTTCTATTGTTGATCGGGCCATGGTTTTCGTTCGGCTCGAGTCCGACACCGTTGGATTGCGTGCTGCTCAGCACAGGTTGTGCGCCGGAGCTACTCCGTGGAGCGAGCTCCGCTGCTCCGTACCACCTTAACACCGGGTCGGTTCGAATCCTCACTCGAGTTCTTTGGAGCAACCTCCGGCATTGCGTAGTCCGTTCTCCACAGCCTCACTATCGTAGTTGTCATGCTCCATTCCATTCTCGTGGCGGCTCTCCTCTCGGCGCACACCCCAACAGCTCAAAGAACGCTCGATGGCTGGACGGCCCTGCCCGTGCCCGCGCTCTCGGAACGGCCCCTCCAGCTCTCCGCACGATCCGACGTCGGTGCCGGCACTCACATTCGGTTCGATCAATACGAGTCTCAGTCGAGCGAGTTTCGGCCGGCTCCCTATCTGCCGCTGAATCAGGTCATCGAGCTCCTCGAAGCGGATGCGCGGAAGGCGGGAACCGATCTGCGCTGCTTGCGAACTGCGCCGCCGCTCCTGGCGCGCGGTTCGACGGCTGGCATCGAGCGCGCACGCGCTCTTCTCACCGAGCTCGACCGCGCCGGCCGAGCGCAACGCATCGACTTGACTGTCGGCCTGAGTCCGGTCGGAGCGACGGACAGCGAGTCGACAATCGTCCAGCTGCGCTCGTCCGAGTCCGTCCTCGTCGGTACACGTGAGTCGATCAGCTTCCTCGGCGACTACGACGTGAACGTCGGTTCGGGAAGTGGCGCGGCAACTCCACAGCTCGGCAGCGTCCAGGTCGGCAAGTCCGTCGCACTGTCTTGCTGGCGCACACCCGATGGTGAGGCAGTGTTCGTGAGAGGCACGCTCGACCTCTCCCAACTCACTGACCTCGAGAGCTTCGAGCCGGGCAACCCGGAGCTCGGCGTGCTCGAGCTACCCAGCGTCGGCAGCGTGGTCGTCCACTTCTCCGGAGTCCTCGAGAGCGGCGACGAGCTAGCCCTTCAGGTGCGCGGGGCTCCGCTCGACCAGCCGGACTGGAACCTGTCGATTCGTGCAACCACCTCGCCGGATCAGCCCGACAGCTGGCGCATCGCCGACCTGGCTTGGTTCGAAGCCATGCTCGACTCACCGCGCGTCGTCGAACCCGGCGCGGGCTTGGTCCTCCCCGCGAACAACGCGGAAAGATTCACCGAGCTCGAGCCACTGCCCACTGCAATTTTGTGGGGAGAGCTCGAAGCCTCGTTCGTCGGTCGCCGAGCCGACCGCCCGCTCTTCGCACTGGCGCCCGGAGTCATCGTTGCACCGGCCGATGACCTGCGCATCTGGGGGGAGCTCGATCCCCTGCTGAAAGCCGCGCGACAGGCTCGCTCGCAGACGACTCCCCTGACCGTGAGCTGCAGCGGAGTCGAGGTCCACCTGTCCGCCACCGAGGGCCTGCAGTGTTCCGTCCAGGCCGGTACCGAGCGGACCGCACTCGTCGGCTACGACGTGGACATCGCTCAGGATGCTTGGATCGCGGACCCGATCGTCGAGCGAGTGTTCGACGGCTTCCTCGTGCAAGCCCGCGTCACCGGCAAAGAGCTGAGCGGGTCCTACTGGATCGCGAAGAGTGAGGCGCAGAGAGACCTCGAGCGCGATGCGGTCATTCACGGAAGAGTCAACCTTCCGCACCGACGACTGTCGGTCGGTTCGCTTCGAGTTTTGGCCGGAGCGGAGGTTCGCACGACTGCGGGGCTCTCGATCAGCGTCGGTTCCCTGTAGAATCGAGAGACGATGCGATTAGGTCTAAACCAGGGGATGCGCATGGGGCAGCGGCTCGTGCAGTCGCCCCAGATGATCCAGGCCATGCAGGTCTTGCAGCTCTCGTCGCTCGACCTGGCCGAGCGAATCGAGCAAGAGCTGATCGACAACCCGCTCCTCGAGGTCGCCGAGCCGGAGGGCAGCGACAGTGAGGCGCCGCAAGAGGCGGAAGAGGCGGCCACCGAGTTCGACAATATGGTCGAGATGCTGGAGCGTTATGAGAACGACTTCGGCGACGGACGCTCGCGCTCCATGGGCTCGGAGGAGGCCGACCGCAAGCTGGAAGCCATGCAGAACACGGCCACCGACTTTCGCAGCCTGGCCGACGACCTGATCGAGCAGCTCGCGATCATCGACTTCACCGACCGACAGCGCGAGCTCGCGCTGTTCTTGATCTACTCCCTCGACGAGCGCGGCTTCCTGCCGGACTCACTGGAAGAGCTCGCGCACGAGTGTGACGGCACGGAGCACGAGCTCGAGGAGATTCTGGAAGAGCTGCGCTACGTGTCCCACCCGGCGATCGGCGCGCACGACCTTCGCGAGTGTTTGCTCTTGCAGCTGGCCGCACACGGGATTCGCGACCAGCTCGAAGCCGTCGTCGTCCGCGACCACCTCGAAGACCTCACCACCAACCGCCTGCCGCGCATCGTGCGCGCGACGGACTCGACTCTGGATGAGGTCAAGGCCGCGATCGATACGATTCGCCACCTCGATCCCTTCCCCGGCCAGGAGTACGGCAACGAGCCGGTCAATACGATCACGCCCGACGTGCTCGTTGTCGAACGCCTCGACGCCGAGAGCGAGAGTGCGAAGGGACCGGATCGCTACCAGGTCTCCCTGACCAGAGAGCGCATCCCCAGCCTGCAGGTCAGTCCCTCCTATCGAAAGATGCTGCTCGGATCGAAGCGCGGTGACGCCGTTCAGCAGTGGGTCAAGCGACGCCTCGAGGCAGCGCGCTGGTTCATCGACGCTGTCCACCAACGTCGCAACACCATGCTCAAGATCGCGGAGGTGATTTTTTCGACGCAACACGAGTTTCTGGCGAAGGGTGTCAAGAGCCTGAAGCCCATGCGCATGCAGGAGGTTGCCGACGAGGCCGGAGTACACATCTCGACCGTCAGCCGCGCCGTTGCCGGTAAATTCGCGCAGACGCCGCAGGGTATCCATCCGCTCAAGTTCTTCTTCACCGGTGGCCTGGCCGACTCCTCGGGCGGAGTCTCCAGCCAGACCAGCATCAAGCAGCGCATCGCCGACCTGATCGATGCGGAAGACAAGGACCACCCGTACTCCGACGAGGAGCTCTCGGAGCAGCTCGCCAAGACTGCGGGAATCAAGATCGCTCGACGCACCGTCACGAAGTACCGCAAGCTGCTCGGACTCCCCGCCTCGAGCCAACGCAAGGAATACTGACGCGCAATTGCGCGGAGCGTATTATCTTGCGCGTTCCCGGCCGTCACTCCGAAGCGGCCGCTCCCCCCCCACCTGCTAAACGAGAGAATCCATGGGCGTCCGATCTGTCGATCTTCGAAAAGGAACCGTTCTCGAGAAGGACGGCGACCTGCTCCTGATCACTGAATACACCCACAAGACTCCGGGCAATCTGCGCGCGATCATCCAGATCAAGACCAAGAGCTTGACCACCGGGCAGTCCAATACGATGCGGTTGAGTTCGAGCGACACGATGGATGTGGCCTTCCTCGAACGCCGCAAGACGGAGTATCTGTACCGCGAGTCGAACGGCGACTACATCTTCATGAATAGCGACGACTACGAGCAGTTCCCGCTCTCGACCGAGTTCGTCGGTGACAAGATGGGCTACGTCAAAGAGAACACCGAAGTCGAAGTCACTTTCCACGAGTCCACCCCCATCGGCGTCGCTCTGCCCAACACGGTGAACCTGCGTGTGGTGGAGGCCGAGCAAGCGGTCAAGGGCAACACGGCGACCAACGTGCGCAAGGGTGCCACTCTGGAGACGGGCCTCGAAGTCAAGGTTCCGATTCACGTGGTTGCTGGCGACCTAATCAAGATCAACACCGAGGACGGCGAGTTCCAGGGCCGCGTCAAGGAATAGACGGCGCGCGCGCCCTCCGTTACTCGCGCAAGTACACGTAGACCGAGAGGTCGCGCGACTCGACGATCAAGGGGAAGCTCGCCACGAGGCGACAGCTCTCCGCGAGGGTGGTCCGCAGTCGTTTGGCCTGCCCCTTCTCCCAGTCCTCGAGCTGTTCGAGGTTGAGGACGAACCAGGTCCGGCGATCGAACCTCGCCCACCGATCTGGAAGGTGAGCGCGGAAGTTGTCCAGGTAGGCGAGCTGGGTCTGGTTGCGCAGGTCCACGGCTCCGGGCGACAGGTAATACTCGCCGACGGGTGCGTCCATGCCGAGGATCAGGTCGTCGGGCTGTTTGTTGAAGTGGACGTAGCGATAGGCCTCGCGCCACATCGGCCGCTCGCCTTGGCGGGCAGTCAGATAGAGGCCAACGGTGCTCAGGCTAGGAAGCACGAGCAGCGCCAAGTAGCCGAGTGCGACAGCGCTCGTGCCTCCCCGCGAATACGATGGGGACGAGTCGGCATCCTCCGCGCTCGGCCTCCAGTCGAGCGGTAGCGCTGCGACGAGTGCGACCCAGGGCAGCAAGACGAAGACGTACTGCGCTGAGACTCGTACGAAGCAGGCCGCCACGATCGCCTCGATGAACACAAGCACGACGACTGCTACCGCGAAGAGCTCGAAAGGCCTGCGTCGCCGGAAGGCCATGATGGCTCCGATCAGGGCGCCGATTCCGAAGAGCGGCGTGATGAAGAAGCCGGTCGTGAGCACGAAGTGTGCGGGCGAACCGCCTCCCTTGATCGCATTCCACACGCGCCAGACTTCGGCGAGCCGAGTCGAAGCGGCCAGGACACCGAGCAGGCCCAGAGCGAGCAGAATCTTTCCGGCAGTCGACCGGGCGCCGGGGATGTCCACGCCACAGAGTTTGAGCAGGAGAGGCAGGACAACGAGAGCCGGGATCGGAAAGACGCCGGAGTAGTGCGCCAGACAGGCGGAGGCCGCGACTCCAAGTCCAAACAGCACACGGACCGTGCTCTCTTTCCAGAGCCCGCGCAGGACGAGACCACACCCGAGGAGCGAGAGGTCCTGGGTCAGGGTGTAGAACCGTGCCATCTGGGACCAGTAGGTGTGCCAGGAGGATGCGGCGATGAGCAGCGCAGCACCGGCCGCAACCCGACGACCTGCGAAGGGAGCGAAGGCCCAGTAGGTCAGGGGGATTCCGATCCACCCCAAGAGCGCCGGAAGCAACCGCATCTCGAGCTCTGTCGGGCGGCCGTCCAGCAGGCCGAAGTACAGCTGGAAGAGTCCGTAGCCGAGGGGGTTCTTCAGCCCGAGCGGGTCGGATTGGAGACTGTCGGCCAGCGTCAGAGCCTCATCGAGCCACAGGCTCCACTCGCCCAGCCTCACGAATCGAGTCAGCCCGACGAGCAGAGCGGCCAGCAGGATCCAGCGCGCAGCGGAGTCCTTGGGATGCTCCAAACTCTGGCCGAGCTCGGCCGTAGGCGCTGGGTCTGTGTTCATCGAATTGGACACGGTCACCGCGGGAGGGTTTCAAAGCGGGACCAGCAAGGCAACAGCCCGGGTGCAGTTCTCGCCGAAGAAGTCCATGAAGAGCCCTCTATCTGATCGCCGGAGGTTGCAGCACAACCGGTGAACCCCAAGAATAGCTCTAGACCCATGATCCAGCTCAGGCCCACCCGTCCCTCGACCGTCGAGACTTCGAAGCGCACCTCACGGACCCTCACGGTCTTCTGGGTTCTCTGCCTCTCGTTCAGCCATACTGCCTGCGTCGCGAGCACTGCAAGTCCGGGCGTCTTCTTCGCCACCAACCCTCCCGGCGCGCGGGTCTTCGTGAACGGGGAGGACAGCGGCTTCGCGACGCCCTGCGCAATCTCTCTCGACAAGACTCGCGAGCACGAGGTCGCCTTCGTGCTCGACGGCTACGACGTCGCTCGCCGCGACCTCTTTCCAAACACACGCTGGACAGCAACCTCCTGGTCCGACGGCGACATCGGGCTCAGCCTCTGGCGCTTCCCGCTCTTCTTGACCTTCCAGGGACTCTTCTTCCCCTTCGGCGAAGACGACGACCTGGTTCCCTCTCGCCTCTACGTTCCACTCGAGATCGCCACCGAGGGCGGTTGATAGATGGCGAAGCGACCTGCGGTCTTCCTCGATCGCGATGGAACCATCAACGTCGAGGTCGACTACTTGTCCGATCCGGCTGACCTCGTCTTGGAGGAGGGAGCGGGAGCCGCGATCGCCGCTCTCAATCAAGGCGGCTTCGACGTGGTCGTGATTACGAATCAGAGCGGCGTGGCCCGGGGCATGCTCGACCTCGAGACTCTCGACAGAGTCAACGCGCGCCTCGCCGAGCTACTGAAGGCCGAGGGCGCGCACTTCGATACACTCCGCTTCTGTCCACACCACCCGACCGTTGGTGACGAGCGCTTCCGGAAGGACTGCGACTGCCGCAAGCCCCTCCCCGGAATGATGCGGTCGGCTGCGGAAGAGCTCGAGACGGACCTTGCAGCCAGCTGGGTAATCGGCGACTCGATTCGCGATCTACAGGCCGGAGCGGCCCTCGGCGTTCCCGGCATCCTGGTCGGAACGGGCAAGGGCTCGAAGCAACGAGAGCGACTGGCTGAAATCGTCGACCCCGCTCCGCGCTTTGCGGAGAACCTCGCGGAGGCCGTCGAAGCCATCCTCCGACTCGACACGCCGATCCCCTAGCTCGCATTATTCATGAGCCGCGAGAGGAAACGCCTCGATTCGGTTCCTACTGGTGTTTTGCGGGCGCTGGCCCCACAGTCGAGCTTGTAAGCTCGTCGAGGAAGCCAGTGTTCGCAAAACGC
>Ga0316209_1002854_pt1 | contig 12851 bp, 14 predicted proteins | sample 6monopyrite_MG_FD_204945 | JGI IMG/M metagenome (GOLD analysis project Ga0316209, IMG submission 204945) | Microbial mat bacterial communities from mineral coupon in-situ incubated in ocean water Damariscotta River, Maine, United States -... | ecosystem: Environmental > Aquatic > Marine >...
CATTGATACGGTAATCCACATTTTTCGGGGTGTAGGAGAGCGCAAGGGAAGCAAACCACTCACCGACTTGCATCAGATATTCAGGACTGGCGTTGTCGCCCTGAATCGAAAACGGTTGCTCCATATCAGGCGGTACGAAAACGGTCTTTTCCCGTGCATCGTTGGTAATGATGTGTGCCACCAGCAGCACGTTGGAGATCACCATGACGATGGCAACACCCGACCACATACGGTTACCCCATTGCGCCGTGGTGAGGCTGGAGCGAAAACGCTTGAGTTTCATCCGACATACTCCCGTACATAACTGGGCGCACGGCACTTGACCCATAAATCAGACCGCGTGTACCAGTAGAGAAAACGCAAGATCAATCCCCGACCGCCAGCCTGCTTGATACGGGCTAAAGCACGGGACATGAATGCACCCAAAACAATCCCCAAGATGAACTGCTGAAACAGGGCACCAAACAGCATCAAAAAGATAAAGGTGCCTGCTTCATCGGCATCCCACATAAAGACCAGGGGTGGGTCGTCCAGGTGGCGTGGGATCATGTAACGTTCCATCTCCATCGTGCTGCCTCAGATCGTTGCTGAACTGAACAGGGCGTTAACAATGGTGGGGCCGAGCATACCGAAGATGGCCAGGATGATTCCTAACACGGCGGGTAATGCAGAACCTCGACCGATACCGTAAGCCAAACCGAAGACACCGCCGGTAATCGCTAGGCCACGACCGAGATAACCCGTCGCTGCGTCATAGATGAAATCGTAAAACGCCTGGAATTCACCACCGGTTGTTGCAGCCAATGCGATACCAGGTACAAGTAACGTAATGCCGAAAAAGTGGGTTAGGTTCTTTGCAGAAAGACGGCCACTAACGGCAAGCTGCTGGCCAAACAAGGCCATCGTGATGCCGTAGAGGAAGCCGTATGCAGGGCCGATGTTGCCCACTGAGGTTGCAGCAATCGCAACACCAGGTAGCAGCAACATAGCCATGCTCAGGGCGTTGTTGTTAGAAGGGGAGGATAAGAGTCTCGTTGTGTTCATGGGTTTTTCCTGTTGGTTGATAAAGAAGTGATGATGATTTCGACGCGGCGGTTTAAGGCACGGCCAGAATCGGTGGTATTCGGCGCGACATAACAGCAAAGAGGTGATGCCTTGGTGGTGGTGTTGCTCTCATTAATCCCAAGTGCTACCAGAAAATCGGATACGGCGGTTGCCCGTTGTAGAGCCAATGATTCGTTGGTGATGCTTCCTCCTGGGGTGGTGTCATCGGTATAACCTGTAATCGTAAGTTGATACTTGCTGGGTAGTGCTTGGTATGAGCGTGTGAGCAGATGTTGTTGCTGCGCGTTTAAAATATAAGAGGCAGGATCAAAACGAATAACCAGCTTTTTAGGATTGCCTGTAGATCTCTTTTTTTCTTTCTTTTTGGGCGGCGTGTCTGCTGTTGCACTTTTCGGTGTGACGCACGGGCAATCAGAGCAGATGATAAATTGATCCGGCTCGCCTCGGGTTTGGGTGATTCTGAAAGGGGCGGGCTGTTTTGTTAACGTATCGTGGTATCCAGGGATCGACCATGGGTAGTTATCATCGACAGCTCTGATTTTATTGCAATGATTGACCAGTTCAGCCTCTGGTGTTTGTTTCTGCTCACTGCTTGGTTCGGGCGTAAACGCGCACCCCATCACTATGGTGAGGGTTGTCATTAGCCAAATTGTGATAAACACGTTGCGCATATCTCATTCGTTTTTGTTTACGAGCTACAGCCTTGTATGCGCCGATGGCGTGCCAGGTGTATCCGAAACGACGGACTTCGCCCGCCAGTACCCAAGCGCCGACATGAATGTTGGTGCATGGATTCCAAAGGTCTCCGGGCTGAATTCCCATCTCGGCCAAACGAGGAAACCACCGAGAATTGATCTGCATTAAACCGATATCCACCGATCCATTGGTGTTGTGGTTTATGGCCTGTGAATCCATAGCACTCTCGGTCAATGCAATGGCGCGTAGGATGGTCTCGTGTATACCGTAGCGTTCTGCTGCGGACTGCCAACACGACTCCGCAAAGGTGTTATTTACTGCCGCGTAAAACAAAATATGAAAACTTTCGTACTTCGCACAACGACCATCCCACACGACTGCGGCGTGGGGATATATTGGCTAGGAGAGGGGGGTTAAGACAATAAAGAATTAGTTATTGGTTTTGAAAATTATTGGGGTGTTAATAAGATGGAGGGAGGGTAAGTGTTATTTTTTAGAAGAGGTTTGTCTGGTGTGTGTACCAGACCTTAGTCATAACGTTTCAGAAATTCATGAAATGCTAATTCGGAGTCTGCTTAATAGACGTCGCAGGCATTCAAGGCTGGGTAGTGATAGACTGAAACCCGAAGCTGACGTTGGCAGGGGATCAATTAACTCTGGCCACATTGATTCACTAAATTTCAATAATTGCCCCATAAATGTACATATCGGATGTGCAATGAGTCAGACAAGAAATAACCATTACGTGCCGCAATGGCACCAGAGCGGATTTGTTGATGAACACGATAATGAGTTGCGTCATCTAAAACGCCGTGAGATTACGCTAAAAGACGGCTTAACCAAAGTTGTCTACGGTAAAAAATGGTTCACCTCAGCACAATGCTTTTACGAGATCGATCTATACTCGACCTTCTTCGGAACGATAGTCAATGACGAGATCGAGAAGAAGTTGTTTGGCCCAATTGACGATAATGGGGCGGATGCAGTTAAGGCGTTTCTAACAGACGATCAGGCTCAGTGGCTCCATAACTTTCAAGACTTCTTCACCTACCTAGATGCTCAAAAGTTACGTACACCTAAAGGCTTGGACTGGGTTAAGACTAAGTACCCTGAATTAAGCCAGATTCAGCTAATGACTGAGATGCAGGCTTTAAGAACTATCCACTGCACGCTATGGGCTGAAGGTGTTCGTGAACTAGTATCAGCGGAAGACTCTGATGTTAAATTCATTCTGTCTGACCATCCTGTAACTATCTATAACTATGCCTGCCCGCCAGATTCAGAATTATGTGTGTACCCAAATGACCCTGATATTGCGTTAAAGGGATCTCAGACCATATTTCCACTGGACAAGAATCGATGCCTGATACTGACTAACCTAGAGTATGCACAAGCCCCGGATGGAATGAACCCTCTAGAGCAACGTACAAACGCGACCAAAATACGGCAATCAATGGTTAATACTATTAACTTTATCAATAAACGAAAATTGATAGCCGATGAAGTAATCAAGATAAATCACATTATCAAGTCCAGAGCCAATAACTCTATTGCAGCTGGCAAGGAGAGCTGGCTTTACCCTGAAAATTGTCTAAATTGCGACTGGGCTGAGTTGCGCAATGTATTACTACCACCAACTGATGAATTGCACCAGTTTGGCGGTGAAATGTATGTAGGTTATGAGGATGGCAGCACCTATTATCAGGATGCTTTTGGTCGTACAACACCTCTGAATGAACACTTGAAGAAACAAAATGATGAATCAAAGCTAGGTAGAAATGATTTTTGTGGGTGTGGCAGTAACCGCAAATACAAACATTGCTGTAAAGACGTACCTGAAGAATTACGAACCAGTTGGACTGAGCTGAGTATACGTGAACGAAACTTGGAATTCTGTCGGGCAATCAAGGGGGTTTTGGGACTTGATGCTGGCAAGGCGTGGCTAGATGTCAGGCGTGAAATTACTGAGGAGCAGGTTGCTAGAATTTATGGCTTCTATTCCACCTTATGGCCACGTGAAACTGATATTTATTCATTGCTACCAAAGTCAGATGACAAATTCAGGGCTTTGTACACTGGTGTCCTTGATGTTCGAGTAATCGGAGTGCATGCATTACCTATGGCTTCGTTGTTTGATGAGTTTCTTATCGAGAGCCCAGTAATTAATCCCAATAATGTTAATCCTGAATTCAGTCCGACTAAGTCACCGTCCAATTACAAATACCAAGCACTAAAAGACTTCTTGTTTATGTTGGACTTAGAGCCGTACATTGGTTATGGCCTTATCAACCTAATTCCAAATCCAAGTGATTTCGACCATAACCTAATGAAAGCTATGATGGATATGGCCACATTTCGCCGTGGAACTGTTGAAAGTGAACGAGATAGGGAGGCCCATTTCAAACTGGCAGTAGAAGACTATCTAAACTCAATTCATATGATGCCTAGAGATGTCAAAATCCGTTCATTGGTCAGTGATTTTGGTATGCCAGAGGATGTGGCTGCTCAGTCGATTGATACGTTAGAAGCGAATGCTGAAACATCTCCATTGGCCATGCTCCAGCCAATACAGCCAGGTGATGGAGGTCAGCTTATGCAATTTAGAATGGGGCCAAATTATGAAATGGCTTTGTTTACAGCACAGGTCACAGGTTCAGTCATCGTAACTGACAGTGAGTTTAGATGGAATGAACTTCAAGCCACACAGCACAGGCAGAAGGGTGTGGTTTCCTATCCGTGGAATGATATTTATGGACAAATGAGTCGGATACCAATGGATTATCATATGCTTGACTCATACACCAAGACCCAGCATCACTTTATCGCTGCTAGGACAGCGTTGAAACATGCTGATGAGCTACTCTTGGCGGATAAACATGATGCTAATCAGTTAGAAAGATTGACTGAAGCAGTAACTAGATTGAATAGTAGGCTTGGGCAGATTGACTCTGATGGAACAGCCGAGTTTGTGAATGCTGACTGTAGGATTCTAGCACCTGAAGGCGGCATCTATGACAGCAACGTTCAAAGATTGTTAGCTCTGTCTGGTTGTTTGATGTATGACCACAAAGTACGGTCGGTCTATTACGTTGGAACGAAATTATAGTAAGCCGCTATGTCATTGTTGTGCTTCGCAAGCTCAGCACCAACCTACGTCGAATGTCCGCTCCTGGCCGAAAGTTCCAGTTCGTTTTCAGAGCGTTAAAGGCTGCTATCGACACTGCAGCCGTTTAGCGATCAAGAACTGAAATGCTGTAGTGTCTCGTTTGCCTACTATATTGAACGCACTGCAAAGGGCGATCGTGTGATATACGACCGGCAGTGTTTTCATCCTTGCCCCGGTGCTCTCTTTTCTACCCTACGTCAAGACCGTCTTCTCATAGTAATACATTCACATACCTCAAAAGCATTTTACTATCATCATCAAGATTCCCCATAAACCTGCTTTTAGGGATGCATATAAATGTTCCTCACAGGATGAGTGGACTGGAAGTGTGTGTGAATTTCGAGGGGAGTAGGTTATCCACAGAATCTGTGGATAACCATGTTAATGGATTCATTAAATTGCCCTGTATTCAATAGCTGAATCCGATTGATCAAAAGCTAGACACTCATGGAATACATGGTCATGGCAAAAGAGGGAAGGTCAAAGGAAGCCCCTTTCTGCAAATGAAGTAGTCCCCTCAGTTCCCACCACAATATGATCCAAAGTCCGCACGTCTACCAGATCCAATGCCTGTTTTATACGATCAGTAATAGTTCGATCTGCTCGTGACGGTTCGGCGATGCCACTGGGATGGTTGTGGCAAAAAATCACCGCAGCAGCATTGATTTCCATGGCTCTTTGCATGACCACCCTGGGGTGTACCGAAGCACCGTCGATAGTGCCGAAGAAGAGTTCTTCGAAGCTTAGTACCCGATGACGGCTGTCCAGGAACAAAGCAGCGAAAACTTCGTTTTTGTATTCCGCTAATTTTAGGCGCAGATACTTGATGGTATCCGTGGAACTGGTGAGCGCCTGACCGGGTGAGTGACGTTCGCTTAGTATGTCGAGGGCGAGGGTGATAACGGCGGCCTGTTCGGCTGTGGTTAAGTCGTTTGGTGCTGCATTGAACCGCATTGTTTCGCGCATATTTTTCATGGTGATCTCCTGAAATAGCAGGCGACGGAGATCACGCCCTGGCGGGAGATAAATCTCCCAGGCCTTGGGTTAAAATAGAGTGGTTGAATAAACGTGGTTGAAAATGGATCGGCAGCTTGCGCTGTTGCACTTGTATTTCGATCCTGCGAAGTGCATGGGTGCCAGATTAACCGGCAAGGGTGTATGTTGAGCCGCAACATACAACGGTGAAAACTGTGCTTTCCTAAATGCCGAGGAACGACACTTAGGAAAGCCGCCGTTTTAGACAGCGACCAGCCACAGGTCAAACCTGTTTGTGACATTCAACTGGTATTTGTTGTGAATGTTGTTATCAAGTCACTTCACTGAACCCAACACGATTTCATGGCCAAAATTCGGCCTTAATCCCTATAGCAAACTCTGAATGAGGTGGTGTGCCGTATTACCTGTCACTCGTTTTTTGCGCGACCTATCGATTAGGGAAATAGGTCTACCAAAACACTGGGCACGATTGCTCGCACAAAGGGGCCTACCACGAACCGACGATAGGTTGTCGGTGACTATCAATGAGAAGACCATAGCAGCCTTCCTAAAAGCTCCTTGGTTGCATCAAAAGAGCATTTGGGAAGGCCACTATAGCCGATAGAAACCGACAATTAGTTGCGTTATGCGTAAGTGGGTTACGTTGCTTTCGCAACGTAACCCAGAGAAATCTAACAACCCGTATGGCTACTCATGAGTTCCATAACGATCTCTAGTTCATCCAGGTCGAGTCGATTGGCTGCACCGCCGACACCGTGGTGTCCAAATGCGTCACAGATTCCTGCGCCCCATTTGTCATTGTAGAAGCTCATTACAGCACCAATAAATACGCCTTCACCAATACTGCAAACATTGATGCGTACTTCTATTGCATCCTTGTCCGGTTGTATCTGGTCGCGGTCTGTTGCCTCTTTGAAATTGTTTACACCATTGCATTTAAAGTATTCTGGGCCGATGATTTCAACTGCTTGAATCCATGCGGCTAAAAATCGTTCTTTGGCGTTGGCGTAGTGATCTCTAATCTTCGCTCGTTTTTCTTCAAAATCTGATAATGTAGCTTTTTGTTCTTCATCATAAGTGTTTTCTTGAGTCATAGACTGTCCTCCTTGGTTGCATGAGAAAAACACGTCTCCCCAGCGGGGAATGTATTTCCCTCGGTTGGGTAAGAAAATGGATCGACGACAATGATTTGTAATCTTGGCCGTTGCACCTACTTCACGATCCGACGAGGTGCTGGGTGCTGAAGATTCAGCAAGGGTGTCACTTAAACCAAGTGACTAGGGGTAAATGGGGTGAAGTGTCTTTTCGCAGTACCGTGTTACCCGATACTCTGAAAAAACGCTGCAATGCAGCGTTGATCCACAGAAAGTTCTGTAAGAGGGTTAATCGAAGCTAAGCAGCATTAGGCAAATCAAATTCGATCTGTTTGCCATTGACTTTCACCCACTCGATGCGCAACAGACGGGCTTTGAGTGAAACACCCGTTTGGCCTGCTTTATCACCTTTTTGGTAGATGAAAGTCTCTGAATAGAGATCGCTCAGTTTGAAGCCAATAAGTACTTTGATCTTGTCGTCTTCAATCATGGGGTGAATCTGTTCAATGATTGCCTGTGCTTCACTACCAGAAACACGGCAGTCGAAACGTGTGTATTGAACATCTTGACTACTACCATGCAGTGCTGAAATATCAACAGCAAAGAATGGATTGCCACGTTTTACAGGGACTTTGCGAACACGGTTGACGTAACCGATGCCCGTGATGTGGAGATCGAAATATTTTTGATCTTGAGATTGAGCTTGATTTGAATTGTCGTTTGACATGGTATTTCTCCTGTTGGTGAATATTGGAGAAACACGAATCCCCAAGGGGACGTTGTTTCCCCGTTGGGTTGGTAAAAAAGGATCGACGGTAAAGGCTGTTGCCTTAGACGTTGCACTTGTTTCACGATCCGGCGAAGTGCGTTTGGCACTGAAATAAATCAGCAAAGGTGCTACTTTTAACCCAAGCAGCGGGGTGTGAAAATGTTTAGACTCAATACGGTCATTTATATCGTTAACTATTGTTGATACGTTATCGAATTACAACAATAAATTATTTCTAACAACAAAAAAATAGTTGGCTGGTGGAGTAGTGCTACCCCATTGCGACTATCATCGACAACTCTTCAGCCATCTCTATGGTTTGGATGAACATCTTTATTTGACGCAGAGAGCGGAATCCAGAGCTGGGAAGGTTACGCCCATGGTTATAGTTTTCTCGAATTGCATTGCGATATTGCCACACGAAGTCGCAGTCTACGCTTTTGAATTTCAACTGCCCATATCGGCCTTCACTTTGATAACACGCTACGCGGTCAAGCTCTTCGAGTGCTAGCTGCATATGCCAGTCATAATCAGCTATATGACTGAGCTTTCCACAGATGATGATTAACTCACAGTTGTAGGCATCACTACCCAGGCGGACAGATAATTGTTTGTCACTTGGCCACTGTTCCTTTCTTTGTCTCAAATATTGCTCGGCACAGCGTTGGCGTTCAGTTTCTATTGCGTTTAACTTGTGTGTTTTTGCTGACATAACCTATCCATGTGTCGTTATATTATCGGTGATCGGTATCAGCAGAGATGAAAGCATCATGCTGAAGTCCATGAAAAGAATCGGCATTCTGGAAAACGTGTGCAGCCAATAAAGTGTTTGCCGCTGTTCTTTCCATCCTTGATCACACGTTGCAGCAATGTCCCTGTTTGGCACTGAGGGCAGCTATCCCCGATTTTAGCCTTATTGTTATTCGACTTTGTTGGTGCAGAGGGTTTGGCTTTGCCTGGTTTTCCCCTATTGTCCGGACGGGTGGTTTTGCATTCTGGATAACCACTACAACCCCAAAAGAATCCAGTCTTACCCTTTCTCCTTCGCAAAAATTTTCCACAGTCTGGGCAAGCATGTTGCGCCTTACCATCGTCACTGGAAAATTGTTGTGATGACAGGTGGTTTGATCCAATTTGTTGTTTTGCTTGGCGCAGAACTTCGGTGATCCACTGGGTCTGGCCGTTGATGAATGTACTCAGATTTCCTCGTCCCTGCGCGATATCATCCAAGCCTTGCTCCCATAGGGCGGTAGTGGCCGGGGCTTTGATTTCGTCCGGTAGAATGGCAATCAAGGCACGTCCTGTTTGAGTGCTGACAATCTTCCTTTTCTGTTTTTGGATAAAGCGCCGCTGCAACAGGGTTTCGATGATGCTGGCGCGTGTTGCCTCGGTGCCGATGCCGGAGGTCTCACGTAGGATCTTTTTAAGTCGCGCATCAGTAATTGATTTCCCCACCGATTTCATGGCGGCAATCAATGTGCCCTCGGTAAAACGTGCTGGGGGTTTTGTCTGTTTGTTTTCGAGTGTCACCTTCAATACTCGCGCAACCTCGTCAACCGTGGTGGATGGCAGCGTTTGGTTTTCGTCGTCCTGGTCAGTTTTATTGTGTCCCAATACGGCTCGCCAACCGCTAACTCGTGGCACCTTACCTATAGCGCGAAACCGTTCGTCACATACACTGACTTCAATGATGGTATTGTCATATTCATACGCTGGATAAAACTGAGCGATATAACGGCGACAGGCAAGATCATAGAGGCGGCGCTCGTTCTCGGACATGCGTGAGGTATCGGTGGGTGTTGATGTTGGAATGATGGCGTGATGCGCGGTGATTTTTTTATCGTTCCAGACCCGAGAGTGTAAGTGGGTGTCAGCCTGATCGACCAAGGTGCTGTAAGTTGCATCGGATTGTTTTAGTGTAGCTAGCACCTGTGTCGCTTCTGATCGCTGTGACTCTGGCAAGTAGGGGCAGTCGGTACGAGGATAGGTCAACGCCTTGTGAGTCTCGTACAAGGTTTGAGCGGTATCCAGCACTTCCTTAGCCCCCATGCCCCACCGCTTCGATGCTTCCTGTTGCAGGGACGATAGATCTAAAAGCAGTGGTGCAGATTCTTTCTTGCGTTCAGTATCGGCTTTGACAATCGTGCCTTGGCTTGACTCAGTTCGTTGCGCCACATTGAGGGCCGTCTGTTGATTGGTGCAGCGGCCCTCGGAATCGGCTACGTCACTGGATGGTATCCACTTGGCTTTGAACTGGCCACTGGCAACACTAAACTCACCGATTAAATCGTAGTATGGCGTTGGTTTGAATTGTTCAATCGCTAAGTCCCGTTGTACAACGAGGTTGAGCGTCGGTGTCTGTACACGACCTACGGAGAGAACGCCCTCATGACCGCTCTGCTGGCCAATCAGTGTGTAGGCGCGAGTAAGGTTCATACCCACCAGCCAATCGGCTCTGGCGCGTCCTACACCAGCGTAATAAAGCGGTTCAGTTTTCGCGCCTGGGAGCACATTATCCAGCGCTTTTCGGATGCTGCTATCGTCCAGTGCCGACAACCACAGTCGAGTCACGGGGCCACGCCATTTACATAGCTCTAAAATTTCACGGGCGATGGTCTCACCTTCCCGGTCGGCATCGGTGGAAATGACAACATCCGAGGCTTGTTTTAAAAGCTGCTGGATGATTCTGAATTGTTTCTGTGCTTCTTTCTTGACTTCCAGTTTCCAGTCCTGGGGCACGATGGGCAGTGTTTCAAAACACCAGCGTTTGAGTGCTGTGTCGTAGGCATCGGGTGGGGCCATTTCCAAAAGGTGCCCGAAGCACCAGGTCACTACCGTGTCATTGCCTTTAAGACAACCTTCACTTTTCTGCTTCACACCCAGAACCCGCGAAATATCACGGGCCTGGGAGGGTTTTTCACATAGATAGAGTTTCATAAACAGGGTTCCTCGTGGAACATTACGCGATGCTGCGCACGTTATCTTTGAGCGTCTTTCCAGGAGAGAACGCAGGCGATACCTTTGCGGGTATTTTCATAGGTTCGCCTGTTGCTGGGTTGCGGCCAATACGGGCACGTTGTGTTTTTGTATGGAAACGCCCAAAGCCGACTAGCGAGACCTCGCCGCCGTCCGACAGTGTTTCTGTAATGACAGATTGAAACGATTCAACAAACCGTTTTGCTTCGTCGTCTGCGATGTGCAAGTTTGATGAGATCGCGCTAATGAGTTCTTTCTTGTTCATGATGGTTTCTCCGTTTTTTTGCGAATTTCAATGGCTTCCACTCGACCTAAAACAAGTGTGATATCGTCTGCATACAACACGAATTTTGATTTTTCTTCACCACTGCTGTCCTCAATCCACGATGTATGTTTCAGCGAACCTTCTACCCTAATGCGCATTCCTTTTTTCAGCGTACGCATGACATCTTGTGCCAGCCAGTCCCAAGCTGAGACATCCAGCCAGAAACCGCCGTTGTCCTTAAACTGTTCCGAATCGTGATCTCGAACGGGTCTATCAAAATACACACGCATATCGGCAACTTGGCGTTGGGTTTCTCCGACAGGGGATGTTAATGCGGGATCATTGCCAAGATTCCCGGCTCCATTAAATCTATTTGACATTTTTCTTATGCCTCCTGGTTGAGTTAAAAACACGTCGTTAAAATGACATGAGTTGTGTCACTTAAAAATGTTTTATGAATATCCGTTGGTGAACATTTTTGTTATTTCTCTTGTGCCAACTGGTTTACCCGCTTGGTGTTTTCAATAAACTTGTCAAGTGACTTTGCTTCGTAGAAACACAAGCCATGTAATAGATTTAATCTGAGCCTATGTTGCTCGAAGTCGAGCAATACTTTCCGAACGGTCACTGACTGAGTACGTAGAAACGTTTCACCAACCTCGTCGTTGGCTAATGCGAAATAGCGCTGTTTGACGCCATTCATTCGCCAACGAACATAGTGGCCGTTCGCAGTCTTGTGAAACGCAAGATAGGCGGTCAACGTGCCGGTAAAAGTTTTGTCATAATCATCGATCAGCGAGTACATCGCTTTTACTATCGTTTGTCGTTCAGCTTGTAATTGCTCAGCGCGTCCACGTAACGACTTCATACGCCAATCATTTTTGTACTCCCCCTTACCCTTAAAAGGCCCTTTAGCAAAGTTCTGCATTAGCTACTTTTTTCCTGTTTATGAGTTAGCTACTTCTTCATCAATCTCTTCAGTATTCGATGAGACTAGCGTGGATATTTCAGGCGCAACCTGAGCACGTCGTTTACCTTCGATTATCGCCTGCGGCAGTTCTCCCATCATCGACATGGCATCGTTAGCTTTCTGCGCCATGGGTGTTGTATTGAGAACATCTGAGCGAGTGACTAACGTGAACTTCCACCGTGCGGATAACGCAAAGGCATGGCGCACCAGCTTGGCGCTGTCATGCAGTGCTTTGGTGCTTTCATCTCTGGGAGCAAGGCCAACATGACGGGCTGTTAGAATCGTGCGTACCAGTTGGTCGTAGTCAGCAATGAGGTACGCGCCCATATAGCCATAGGCATTGGCAAATTGCAGGGGAATTCGTACTGGTTCTAGCGAGTGAGCAACATCAATTTGGATGCCCGCCGCCGCACTCGATAGAAGGGTCTCGGTTTCTTGGCGCAGTGCGTTAATTTTTCTCCGTGCTTTGTTTAACGCATCTTCAACGAGAAGTAGTGTCCAGTCTGCATAAGGATCATCCCTGCCAGCAGAAGTCCAGATCCGTTTCATGTTCATACCAAATCGAACCAGACCGATGATGTGTTCTTTGTCTTCGGTCTTTCGCCGACCGTAAACAAGACGTTGTGCCTGCCGGGTCTGTATGTCGAGGCTAGCATCACCGCGCAAAGTGCCGGGCCGTGCAGCGGCTGTTGTGTAGTCAACTACCGGATCGGCATTGTCTGGTAGATCTCGTTTTCCTGGTTCAGTTTCACTCATAGCATCACCTTTCGTTGCTCTGTTGTTTGTAACAAAACTTGTATGCCCGCATCAGTCAAAGGTGTTAGCACTGCTAACACTTAATCTCAGTCCTTGAC
>Ga0316209_1002855_pt1 | contig 12846 bp, 13 predicted proteins | sample 6monopyrite_MG_FD_204945 | JGI IMG/M metagenome (GOLD analysis project Ga0316209, IMG submission 204945) | Microbial mat bacterial communities from mineral coupon in-situ incubated in ocean water Damariscotta River, Maine, United States -... | ecosystem: Environmental > Aquatic > Marine >...
CTATTAGTAATAACTTTCAGGATATTAATCGAATTTCAGAGAGTATAAATAAATGTCAATATGTGATTTTTGCTAAGAGTTTTGATGCAAAAATTAAGCGATTTAAAGAATCGTTTATGTATAACTCAGAGATAGTGGATGTCAACTAAATTGTATGAAATAACCTAAAAACTTTATTTCTATAAGTTTTACTTACAGGTATTTTTTTGTTACCGATAAAAAGCATATTTCCTTCAAATCCAATAACTGAGTTGATATTAACGACATAGCTTCTATGCACTCTTAAAAATTGATTGATTGGTAGGTGCGCTTCAATTTTTTTTAGCACCATAGAATAAACGAACCGTTCGGATTTTGTACTTACTGTGCAATAATTACTATCTGCTTGTAGAAACAAGATTTCTTTTAAAGGAACACGTTCAAAATGATGATTTTTTTTAAGAAACAAACTGTCTTTAATTTGTAATACTTGATTATCTGTTTTATTAAATATTTGTTTTTTAATTAATTCTTTTTGTGGCGTATTTTTAGAATAATTTACTAAGGCTAATTCTATAGAGATGCTTATTTGACGGTCATTAAATGGTTTTAAAATATAGGCGTAAGGTTGAACACTTTTTGCACGTTCCACTAAGGAAGTATCAGCATGAGATGTTAAGAATATAAAAGGAATATGATGTTTATTATTAATGATACGTGCTAGCTCAATACCATCAAGTTCGCCTTTTAAAATAATATCAATTAAGATGATGTCAATATCATTATTCTGAATAATTAATTCTAAAGCTCGTTCGGTAGAAGCAGCAATGCCAACAATTTGATAATTGATTGTGGAAAGCCTATTTGCAATATCTTGAGCAATTAATATTTCATCTTCAACAATAAGAATTTTTATTTTTTGACTGGCCATATAATAAAATACGTTACGCTAATTTTATAGTCATTTTCCAATGTGTTCCATTTTTGCTATGCAACTTTTTAATGACACCTTCTAATTGCTCAATTAGGGAGTAGATTAACTTAATGCCAAAAGAATTGTTTTTTTCCGCTTCGTTAGCATTAAAACCAATACCATTATCGATAATTTCAATATCAAGAAAATCTTTATCCTTTTGAAGTATTAGTTTTAATTTTGGGTTATTAATATTTATATAGGCATATTTTAAGGCGTTTATAATAACTTCATTAATAACTAATGCTAATGGGACAGCTGTATCTAGACTCACACTAATGTCATCAATTTTAAAGTTTGGCTCAAAAGATGCCTTATAACCATGGAAAAGACCAAGTACTAATTCTTCTATATACTCTTTTAATAATATTCGTGTGTCTAACTCTTCTTGATAGAGTTTTCTGTGAACCAAAGATAGAGCTTCAACACGATGTTTACCAGCTACAATAGCTTCTTTGGCTGGGTGACCTATAAGCTCATGACTTTGGAGGTTTAGTAAACTAGAAATCATTTGTAAATTGTTCTTTATACGATGATTAAGCTCTCTCAGCAGTAATGCCTTTTCTTGTTCGCGCTTAAATAAACTAGCATTTGCCACCTTAACTTTTTTATTGCCTCGGTAGAGTAAATAAGCAAAAAGCAACAATAAAGAAACACCTATTGTTAAAGCTGTAACCCAGTATTTTTGATTAGTATTAGTGATGTTTAATAAATCTATTTCAGATTCTCGTTTGTCTATTTCGTAACCAGCCTTAAGTTGTTCTATTTTTTGGACATTTTCTTTATTGACTAAACTGTCTTGATATATCTGAAACTGTTTTTGATATTCTAAAGCTTTGCGATACTGTTTTTGTTCTTCATAAAAATTAGTAAGAAAAGCGTTAAAATCTCTAATTTGTTCTTTTAATCCAGATTCTTTAGCCATAGAATGCGCTTCTAAAAATTTAGCTTCAGCTAATTTGTACTTTCCTTCTTTATTATAGACTGTTCCCAACTCAGCAAGATAAACAGAAGTAGAATAATAATCTTCTAAAGGTCTAAGAATACTAATAGCGTCGTTTAAGTTTTCTTCTGCTAATTCTAACTTGTTTTGAGTATTATATACCATTCCAAGATTGCCTTGGGAATAGCCTTGTACAATATCACTATTTAAAGTTTTGTTTAAATGTAAAGTTTGTTGAAAAGCGGTTGCTGCACTATCTAGATGTTTTGATAATCGATAAGCTTCGCCTAAGTTTAAAATTGTTAAAGTATGGTTTTGAAGATTATCTGAATCTGCATAAACTTTTTTAGCTCTTTTTAAATACTGAATGGCTATATCGTAATCTTCATCTGAAATATAATTACTTGCTAGCTGAGTATAAGTGGCCGCTTGTTCTTCGAACATTTTTAAAGATTCGTAGATTTTAAGAGCTTTAAGTGAAGCTTCAAAGGATAAACTATTGTTACCAAGTTTACGTTCTAAAAGACTGATTTCTTCTAGAGATATAGCTTGCAGTATTGAATCATCAATCTCTAATGCAATTTTTAAAGATTGTTTAGCATAGAATAAAGCAGTATTTAAATCTGGGTGTTGACCAGCAATTTCTCTTAATGTTAATACTTGTTCTTTTTTTTGTAATTTATCTGTTTTCAAAGTGTTTAACAAGCTGTCAATTTTTTCTATATTTTGAGAAAAAGAGAAAGAAGTATAAAGAAAAACATAGAATATTAATCTTTTATATTTAAAAGGGTTTATATACTTATTCATTATTTTTTAGGTTGAAAGAGGAGTTGATCTAATGTCTACCAAAGGATCCAAAATAAAATAATATCTCCGTCTATACCCATCTTTATGTTCAATGATTAATGAAAACATAATACTATAAGCTACAATAGTATCAGGAAATTTTTTTCTTGTAGAGATACTACATTTACCTTTTTTATTTGGTGAGATAAATAATGTGCCTTCAGGAGCGTTAAAAATAAGTTTAGAGTCACAATTAAAAATCTTTTTCCAATACTTTTTTGCAATACGGTCTTTATCGTTAAATTTTCTATCGACATTTTTAACTTTACAGCATACCAGTTTTGGGTCACTTAACTTATATTGGCAATCGTCCTCATCTTCAGGGCATAGTTTAATAGAAATCTTTGCTTTTGCAGGGATAGTTGGGAATTGGCTATCTCCTAAACTTACAAAATTATCTACAAGAATAGGCTGGTAAGGAGTGCCCAAACCTAGGTAGCACGTTTTAACGGCTTCTTCTAAATCTTTTAAATTAATAGGAAATTTTCTCGAATAGTTTTTCTTAGTTGTTAAATTAATTTTAATGAACATGTTGTTGGTTTTTAGTTAGTACATGCTCCGAGGGAGTTTTAAGTTGCTATTATTTTTAATGAGTCTAATTTAATAAAAAAACATGTATTAAACTTAATAATAGAATTAAAGATTTTATTAATAAGATGGAATTATGCCTTACTCATCAATAACTGTCAACTACTCAATAAATTAACTCATTCACTCATCTCTTTTCTTTTTACTCTAGTAAAAAAACATATTTGGCTAATCTTTGATTGTGTAGCTACAAATTATCATTTGATTAATAGGCGGTAACCGAAAAGCCTTAAACAGAGTAGGGAAATAATATAAATCAAATAATAATGAATAAGACACAAATTGCAAAACACCAAAGCCTTAAGGCTGAGTTAGCAGCAACAATGAAGTCGGTTAATATTAAAATTAGCCAAGCCGAATTAGCAAACCTAAAAGGGAATGATTACATGTTATGCTTTGCTAAAAAAGTTGGAGACAATGCGTATAATGTAGTATGGCAAGCATATGATAAATACCTTGCTAACAATACATTTAGCTGGACTCCTCAATATCAGTTATTTGGAAACAACGTATTCCAATCTAATATTAGAGTTGAGGCTCAAACAAATATTGTTACGATTGGTTTGGGAGAAACATCAACACTTGATAGCGATGGTAATTTAAGTAATCCTGTATCTGGAGGACCAAGTACTTCTATTACAATGCTTAATGATTACGGTAATATTCACCCAGGAGTTAACCAAATATCTACAGGGATAGATGGAAGTATTACTTCTACACCAATTTATGTAGCTCAAAAAGCATCGATCACAGGAACAACAAGTTTGACTCCAGTAGAAAAGGTTTTAGTTTGGTTTCAACAAAATATCCAGACTTCAACTATGATTAGTCAGGTAATTGGAACGCCAGTAGAAATTGATCTTACCCTAGCTGATACAGCTGCTAGACTTTATTCCAATGGTCAATGGACAACTGTTCAGTAGTTAATATTTAATGACATAGAAGTTGCTAAAGTTAACCTTTAAAGACTTCTATGTTTTTTTATATTAAGAAAATCGAAGAATATGTATGCATTAGCTTACTATCCAATTATTGGAGTTTTTTAGCTAAATCAAGAAAAATTTAAGAAGTACATCTAATGAGTAAGTCAGAAATAAAAAAGTATAGTAGCCTTAAGGCTGTTTTATTAGAATCAACTAAAACTGTAACGATTAAAATTTCTGATGATGAACTTAAGAATTTAAAAGGCAATGACTATATGCTTTGTTTTGCTAAAAAAGTTGGAGATAATTTATATAACGTTGTGTGGCAAGCCTATGATAAATATCTAAGTGATAATGTGTTTAGTTGGACTCCTCAGTATCAATTATTTGGAACGAATAATTTCACATCAGGAGCTAAAGTATCTACAAGGACAAACATTGTTACAATAGGTTTAGGGCAGTCATCTACGCTTGATCAATATGGACTTTTGAATGCCCCTGTATCTGGAGGTCCAGGTACTTCTGTTACATTAAATAATAGCTATGGGAATATTTATCCAGGAGTCAATCAGATTTGTACTGGTATAGATGGAAGTATTATTTCTGCACCAACTTATGTAGCAGAAAAAGCATCTATAAAGGGCAATATAGTTTCATACACTCCAACTGAAAAAGTAGCTGTGTGGTTTCAACAAGATATAGAAACGTCTACTATGATTAATAATATAAATGGCAACCCTGTTGAGATAGATCTTAATCTAGCTGATTCTGCTACAAGACTTTATTCTAATGGAAAATGGAGGACTTAAGTGTATAACAAATATTAAAAAAACGAATAAATATTTACGAAAAAAAAACGAATTATATATCATTAATAGAGTCGGAAGCTCAAATATATTGAATAATATAATTCATAAAATCAAGAGACATGAGTAAAACATCTAGTAAAAACAATAAAGACTTTAAAGAAATACAAGCCTATTGGACTAAAGAAAGAAGAGATAAGGCTATACCAAAACCATTACCAAAGTTGCCAGACGATGGTGAAATTGCAGAGCAAAGTACAACAACGAGAAGACCAACATTTACACCACCTGATACATCTATAAAGGACGAAAACGATGATCAAAGCCTAAATGGGAAATTGGCAAAACCTGTAAATTCTCCTGAGAATTTGCCTTGGAGATGTAATGGAAAGCTTTTTTTTACTTGGAAAGGAGATAATTATGTAGGATCTGCAGGAGCCATACTACTTGAAGTTCTTTTAACTGCAGGACATAATGTATTTGATGAAGGTGAGTGGTCTGATAACTTCTATTATTATCCTGCTTATCCAGACTATGGAAAGTCATGGGGATGGAAAAGGGCATCGGTATTTACTGCGTGGCAATACGATGCTAACTACGCTTATGATTATGCAATGATTCTTACAGACACCTCAATGAAAGATATTGGAAGCATAGGCTGTGTTAGAGACCTAGCTCCAAAAGATAGAACGTGGACTGCGATAGGTTATCCATCTAGAATGCCATATCCTGGAGATCAAATGTATAAAACAACGGGAAATTATATTGCAGGAGATTCTATTATTACTATGGATAATAATGACATGACTAAAGGTTCTAGTGGAGGAGTTTGGTTAACAGACTTTGAAGGTGTAATGTGTGTCAATGGAATCCAAAGTACCAGAGGGGGAGTTCCAGAGTATGCAAATTCACCATACATTGCTAATAATGATTATGAGAAATTACTAAAATGCGTTACAATGGATGAATGTAAGTAACAAGGAGATTATTAAGTTTAATGTTGCACGACAAATAGTGTTTAAATAATAAAACCAGAATTCAAAAATTCTGGTTTTATTATTTAAAGTATAGCCTGTTGTTCTATATATTATTAAATTTGCTTTATATAAAACAGTAGTTATGTTAATTGATACTCTAATCAAAATATTTAATCGAGACCTAAATAAATTGAAGGCAGAGATAGAATTATATAACAATGAAACCAATTTATGGGTTGTTGACCAAGCTATTTCTAATTGCGCAGGAAACTTATGTTTACATATTGTAGGTAACCTTAATACTTATATTGGTGCCACTCTTGGGGATTCTGGGTATATTAGGCAGCGTGATTTGGAGTTTTCTTTAAAAAACACTCCTAGAACGGAGTTATTAAATCAAGTAGATGAGGTTATGATAATTGTGGAAAATACATTAGCTAAGTTAACTCAAGAAGATTTAGAAAAGGAATACAAAAGAAAGGTTTTTGAAGATTATATGACGACTGGCTACTTCCTGGTGCATCTTACAACACATTTAGCTTATCATTTAGGACAAATAAATTATCACAGGCGCTTATTAGATTTGTAAGCATATAAAATATGAAACCAGCCACAATTACCGAACTTAAAAAAGAACTAAAATATAGGTCTCAAGAACAGCTTATAGAGTATTGTTTGGCAATGGCGCGTTTTAAACTAGAGTCTAAAGAGCTATTAACCTATTTGGTGTTTGAATCGGAAAATGAAACAGTTTACATAGAAAGCGTTAAAGGCTATATATTAATTGCGTTTCAAGAGATAACTGCTACCAACTTTCATTATATTAAAAAAAGTGTTCGTAAAATATTACGCCAAACAAAACGATTTATACGCTATTCCAAGAAAAAAGAAACAGAAGCAGAATTACTTATATATTTCTGTAAAGAACTTGGTAAAATGAGACCATCTTATAAGCGAAATACTGTATTGACTAATACATACAATAAGCAGCTGGAATTAGCTCAAAAAGCCATTGCAAAAATTCACGAAGATTTGCAATATGATTTTAACTTGATGATTCAAGAACTAGAAAGTTAATTCGTTAAAGCCTTCATAAATTATCATATAAGCTCAAACAAATTTTTACCTTTATCATTGTAAAATTAACATTATGAATTTTAAACACTACTTCGTTTTAAGTTTTGCTTTTTGTATTATAGCAATCACTCACGCTCAAGAAATGTCCTTTGAAGAGTACAATCCTAAATCTACACTAGTTGTTCCTGGTGATAGTATTTTTAGAGCTAAATTTCCATTTATCGATGTTCATGGACATCAATACAGAATGCCAACACAAGATTTAACTTCCGTTGTTGCAGATATGGATAAATTAAATATGGGAATCATGGTTAATTTAAGTGGTCGTACTGGAGATCAACTAGTGCAATCGGTTAAAAATATTGCCATTAATTTTCCAAATCGATTTGTAGTGTTTGCAAACATAAATTTTGAAGGTGCTGGTGCTGAGGGTTGGACAGAAAAAATGGTTGCGCAATTAGAACAAGATGTTAAAAATGGCGCTCGAGGCTTAAAAGTTTACAAAAGTTTAGGATTGCGTAATAAAGATGCACAAGGAAATAGACTCGCAATTAACGATAAAAGGCTGGATCCAATTTGGGCAAAATGTGGAGAATTAGGTATTCCAGTATTAATTCATTCAGCAGATCCTGCCTCGTTTTGGGATGAGTTTGATGGTGATAATGAGCGTTGGTTAGAGTTGAAGACCCATCCAAGACGTAAACGTAGCGATACAAATCCTACACCTTTTCAGCAATTAATGGATGAGCAGTATAATATAATTAAAAAGCATCCTAACACGCTATTTATAAGTGCTCACATGAGTTGGTTGGCTAATGATTTGGGAAAACTCGCCAAACTACTAGACCAAATGCCAAACATGAATGTTGGTATAGGAGCCATTATTGCCGAATTGGGAAGGCAACCACGTTTTGCTAAAGCGTTTATTACCAAATATCAAGATCGTGTGTTATTTGGAAAAGATAGCTGGAAACCAGAAGAATTCCCTACTTATTTTAGAGTACTTGAAAGTGCCGATGAATATTTTCCTTACCATAAAAAATACCATGCCTATTGGGCAATGTATGGATTGGATCTTGACGACGAAGTTCTTAAAAAAGTGTACTACAAAAATGCCCTTCGCATCGTTCCGGGATTGGATAAAAGTATGTTCCCTGAGTAATATGACATTTGATAATTATAAAATATCTCTATTAGAGGCTAATGATGGCAGTGCTTTCTTCAAGTTAATAGACTCTAATAGGCAACGGTTAGAAGATTTCTTTGCTGGAACTGTTTCTAAAACATTAACGCTACTAGACACTTTAAACTATTGCGAAAAAATTCAACTACGTATAAAGGATTTAAGTTACTTGCCTTATATGATAACAGATATGCATACCAAAGCATTTGTGGGCTTAGTAGATGTTAAAAACATAGATTTAAATGTTCCAAAGGCAGAACTCGGGTCATTTATAGACAACCAATACGAAGGTAAAGGCATTGTTTCTAAAGCAACAAGTTTAGTCATAGACCATATAGTTCAAGAATATAAATTCATTAAACTTTTATGCAGAGCAAGTATTAGAAATAAAGGTAGTATTGCTGTAATTTTAAAAAATGGTTTTGAGCTCGAAGGCACTATTAGAAAAGATTACAGAACAACAAAAGGCGAAATTGTTGATTTAAATTATTATGGTCGTGTTTTTACTTAAAGAGGGATATTTCCGTGTTTACGTTTAGGTTTATTTACTTGCTTATTTTCTAACATTGAGAATGCTTTTAATAATTTACGACGTGTATCTTCTGGTAAAATTACTTCATCTATAAAACCGCGTTCGGCAGCACTATAAGGGTTTGCAAATAGATTAGCATATTCTGCTTCCTTTTCTTTCCATTTAGCTTCAGGATCATCAGCAGATTTAATATCGCGTTTAAAAATAATTTCGGCAGCACCTTTGGCTCCCATAACTGCAATTTCCGCACTTGGCCATGCAAAATTCATATCGGCGCCAATATGTTTTGAGTTCATGACATCGTAAGCACCTCCATACGCTTTTCTGGTAATAACGGTCACTCTAGGTACAGTAGCTTCACTAAAGGCATAGAGTAATTTAGCGCCATTTACAATAATCCCATTCCATTCTTGGTCAGTTCCTGGTAAAAACCCTGGTACATCTTCCAAGACCAACATTGGAATATTAAAACAATCGCAAAAGCGCACAAATCGAGCTGCTTTTTTAGAGCTTTTAACATCTAAAACACCAGCTAAAAACATGGGCTGATTGGCAATGATACCAATACTTTTCCCGCCTAAGCGTGCAAAACCAACAATAATGTTTTCGGCATAATCTTTATGTATTTCGTAAAAGGTATCCTTATCAATAATCCCTTTAATAACCTCTTGCATATCGTAAGGTTTGTTTGGGTTATCTGGTACAATAGAGGAGAGGCTGTCCCTAATTTCATCATTTAAGTTATAAGTAAGGTCACTAGGTTTTTCACGATTACTTTGAGGCAAGTAACTCAATAGTGTTTTTACATCTTCAAGGCATTCTATATCATTGGCTGAGGTTTTATGTGCCACACCAGATTTAGCGGAATGGGTCGATGCACCACCAAGTTCTTCCGAAGTGACTTCTTCATTTGTAACCGTTTTAACCACATTTGGGCCAGTAACAAACATATAACTTGTGTCTTGTACCATGATTGTAAAATCTGTCATCGCTGGCGAATATACTGCACCACCAGCACAGGGCCCCATAATAGCTGAAATCTGTGGAATGACACCAGAAGCCTGAACGTTTCTGTAAAAAATATCGGCATAACCACCTAAAGAGCGTACACCTTCTTGAATACGAGCACCACCAGAATCATTAAGTCCAATTAAAGGGGCTCCAACATTTACTGCCATATCCATTATTTTACAGATTTTTTCAGCATGTGTTTCAGATAGTGAACCTCCAAAAACAGTAAAATCTTGAGCAAATACATACACTAATCGTCCATCAACAGTACCATACCCAGTAATGACACCATCGCCATAAAATTTCTGTTTTTCCATCCCAAAATCTTTGGTTCGATGCGTTACTAAAGTGCCTATTTCTTCAAACGAGCCTTCGTCCATAAGATAATTGATGCGTTCGCGTGCAGTAAGTTTCTTTTTAGCGTGTTGTTTTTTAATACGTACTTCGCCTCCTCCTATATAGGCTTTTTGAAGTTTTTCGTTGAGGGTTTTTATTTTTGAGTCCATATTTTTTGTATTTGATACACTTTGGTTACGCAAGTGTGATATTTATAGTTTAATAGGTATGCTATTTATAATCTTCTCATTTTTAACTTTTAAAACATCTCGACTTTAGCCTGTCTTGAGCGACAGCCGAAAGGCTCAATGTGATAATAAAACCGTAAACTAATACTGTTTACTTAATTAGGTAATCGTAAAAGTTGCTGGTCTTCTATATACTGCTTTAAGGCTATAAGTGCTGCAATTTCTGCCTCTACTTTTTGTTGCTCTAAGAGTTTTTCTGGAGAATAATAATTTTTCACAAAGTGCGTATCAAAATTTCCTGAAACAAAAGCTTCATGTTCACAAACAAATTTCCCAAATGGTAACGTGGTTTGAACACCTTCAATATGGTAATTTTCTATAGCATGTAGCATTAATTGTATGGCTTCATTACGTGTTTTGCCGTAGGTGATTAGTTTAGAAAGCATTGGGTCGTAATAAATAGGGATTTCCATACCTTCTTCAAATCCGTTATCCACACGAATTCCTTTTCCAACAGGTAATTTGTAAGTTTCAAGCATGCCAACACTTGGTAAAAAATTGTTTAAAGGATCTTCGGCATACACACGTAATTCCAAAGCATGACCATTAATTTGTAAATCTTCTTGCTTAATTTCTAGAGCTTCTCCACGAGCTATTCTAATTTGAAGCTCTACCAAATCTACATCAGAAATCAATTCAGTTACAGGATGTTCTACTTGTAAGCGAGTATTCATTTCCAGAAAATAGAAATTGTGATCGGCATCCATTAAAAACTCTACAGTCCCTGCGCCTAAATAATCACAAGAACGTGCCACATTAATTGCAGCTTCTCCCATTTCTGCACGCAATTCTGGTGTTAAGATTGATGAAGGTGCTTCTTCAACTACTTTTTGATGTCGTCGTTGAATACTGCATTCGCGTTCAAAAAAATGTAACACGTTACCATAACCATCAGCCATCACTTGAATTTCTATATGTCGAGGTGAGGTCACATATTTTTCGATAAATACCGAACCATCACCAAAAGCTGAAGTGGCTTCGCTAATGGCACGATTCATTTGCGATTCTAGCTCGCTTTCCTTTTCAACAATACGCATCCCTTTTCCGCCTCCACCTGCTGAGGCTTTTATTAGGATTGGAAACCCTATTTCGTTTGCGATTTCTTTTGCTTTTTTAACATCTGTAATGGCTTCGTCAATACCTGGAACCATAGGAATATTATAAGTTTTAACCGCCTCTTTGGCTGCAAGTTTGCTTCCCATGATTTTTATGGCTTTAGATTTTGGGCCAATAAAAGTGATGTTGTTGTTTTCGCACAACTCTGCAAAGTGAGCATTTTCACTTAAGAAACCATAACCTGGATGTATGCCATCTACATGTAAATTTTTGGCCACTTCAATTATTTTTTCACCCAATAAGTATGATTGACTTGATGGTGGCTTACCAATATAAGCTGCTTCATCAGCGTATCTTACATGTGGTGCATTTCTATCAGCTTCGGAGAAAACAGCAACAGTTTTTATTCCCATTTTTTTTGCGGTTCGCATCACACGAATGGCTATTTCGCCTCTATTGGCAACTAATATTTTTTTCATGTTATTCGAATTCAATTAATAATTCATTTTTTTCAACAGCATGTCCTTTAATAACCGAAATATTTTTTACGATTCCATCACGAGGAGAGGTGATTATGTTCTCCATTTTCATTGCTTCAAGAATTAATAAAGCATCATTTTCTTTCACCTCTTTACCAACCTCAGCAATAATATCAAGAATTAATCCAGGCATTGGTGCTTTTATCTCATTAATTAATTTTGTGGTTCCAAGCTCAAACCCCATTTTTTTAATTAAATAATCTAAATCATTGTTAATGTTTATATTGTATGTATTATTGTTAACTTTTACTTTATATGATTTTGATTTAAAATCTGATTCTAATAATTCGGTAATCATTGATTTATTGTTGAGAAGTACATGATGTTTATATTTTGAGATTCTAATAATATCTGTATTGTGGACATCAGAAGTTTTTAATTTGAATTCATGTCCAGAATTTACTTTCAATGTATATGTTTTGCTCATTTTTTATGTGAATTAGGCAGCTTTTAAAGCTACAAAATTAAATGTAAGTTTTGTTTAAGAACATGAAGTTAGTCATGTTTTTAACTATTTTTTAATTATTTAAAATATGAAATCTTCTGGTGTGCTTTAATGGCACGTCTGGATAATATAATGCCTATAATTAATGAGATAAAAGCACCTATGGATATTCCTGGAATAAAGCCTATAAATAAGAAGAAATCGTAAGCTCCATGGAATAAAATAGCTAGAAATAAACCAATAAGATTCCATTTTACACGGTTGTTAGAGAATTTTGCTTTTCCCATGTAATAACCCATTAATATGGCAAAAGTTGCGTGAGCAGGTATTGCGGTAACTGCCCTTATTAAGGCAACTTCAATACCACCTTGCAAGACATAAAAT
>Ga0316209_1002856_pt1 | contig 12838 bp, 12 predicted proteins | sample 6monopyrite_MG_FD_204945 | JGI IMG/M metagenome (GOLD analysis project Ga0316209, IMG submission 204945) | Microbial mat bacterial communities from mineral coupon in-situ incubated in ocean water Damariscotta River, Maine, United States -... | ecosystem: Environmental > Aquatic > Marine >...
GTTGTCATCAAAGATGGTTACATTCCATTAAGTGCTAAGCAGGTAAACAAAGAATTACGTAAATTAAAATAAGCGTTTCTTCTTAACTAAAATCCCGGCTCCCTTAAAAGGTGCCGGGCTTTTTTATTGCCTGTTAATATAGCTGTATCTTGTTGAAATGATTAAATATTTTTACATATTTATGTCTAATAACAACCCTGAGAACGTCATTATAAGTGCTTGTTTTAATTAGAACGCGCTAGATAATATTAGACAGCTTTTTAGAGCCATTAAACTGTATATTTATGTCCTAACAGGCTCACTAACCTGAAAATTGTCTTTAGATAAAAACCGTATAGAATCATATGCATATTCAATGACTGTTTGATAATTCTCATAGAAATAAATCCCAAATAATTCTTCTATAGCGCTCTCAGTAGATCCTATCGAAACTAACTTATTAACTATAATAGACTCAATCATCTTCTTAGCTATCTTTGGCTTAATGGTTGAATTAAGAGTAAATAGCCCCTTAAAAGCTACCTCACACTGGTATGGCTCTTCTCGTGCGACACTCTTTGGTTTTTGAAGTATTTTTACTATATTTGAACCAAAAATCGTAAAATCTATATCGCCGAAGGTGTTTATGGCATCAGAAACATCTTTTTCAGGATGTTCTATATCTTCAATTATGCAATCAAATAACCGACTCTCTTCTAAGATCAGAGAAATAATCTTATCCGGATTATCAATATCAGAATATGGTTTAAGGTAGATATTTACGACTGAACTAAAAGTAAATGGATAATCCAAAAAAGTACAAGGTGACATAGTGGCTACCATCAAAATTATAATTTCTAGTTAATAGATATAAATAGCTTTCTAACATTATGTGAGTATTACGATATAGCAAAGCCAGCATGCTCAATCATACGAATAATCCCTCAAGCTTGTGAAATATACCTTCAAGTATCAGCTTACGCTAAAAGCCAGACATATTGTCGCCACTTATTAGTATAGGTAACAATATGTCTTGGCTATTTATCTCATTTTGAGCTCTTAGCAATGACTCTCTTGCTTTATCTCTGAAATTGATTTTCATCATTAGCTATTTTTATTATCCTGAATAGCTGTATCAAGTTGTATGAGACAACGTACAATATCAGCGACTACAGCCTGATCAAATTCTTCTCTATCATTTTCTTCGTGTGTACCCTTATTAAGATATAACCAGTGAGTATGTTGTCCATTGGAACCAAGCAAACTATCAAATGCATCAACAATATCTACCTTATTAGGGATTTCATATCTCTCCTTATTAACTTCTGATCTAAGTTTTTCAGCAAGTAATCTAAGATCCCAAGGAGCATCCGGGTTTCTTTTTCCAACACTTACAAGTCCTCCACCATTTCTCACGAAATGCCACCAGACTTTATTACAAAGATCTTCTAGCCCGCGGCGAGCCGACATCAATGCATCTCTATAGTCACCTTGCTCATAGAGTTCATTTGCGGCGAGCACATAGTTTTTAGGTCTTGCTAGAGAATCTACTTGTATATGATCTTCATTGTCCTGATGCTTGAATATATATGAGGCGGAAGATTGTGCTGCTTCACGCCCAATTAATTGATGAGTATCCTTAAAGAATTCATTTCCATGTATCGCAAGTATTATTTGCTTTCCCTGAAAATATTGATCTTGAAAAAGAGTTTGTCTTATCGCATTTCTATGCTCATCATCAATCGCATTGACTGGATCATCGAATATCAAGATAGGGCTATTTTCTCTTAGGTTTTTAGCCATTAATATAGCTAGACCAATACAACGTATATGTCCTTCACTCAGTATATGCAAGGCATCAAAATATTTATCAGGATCTACCTGAAACGATATTTCGATACGTTGTCCTTGAGCAAGCGGAAGTTTGATACCTGCTATTAAGTCTTTTGGAGCATCATTGCGGTTAAATGCATTGTAGAGTTCGATGACTGTATCACCAAGATCTGCAATTAGTTTCCCAGGCAATGAATCTCTATATCGTTCAAGTCGAGAGACAAACTGCGAGTAACCTGTTGCTATCTCATTATTTATTTTGACAATAGCCTTTTCTGGCTCCACCGAAGCAATCAATTCCTTGTTGACGTTATCAAAGTTAGCAATAGCTTGATTAGCCGTTTGAATTCCTCCTTCTAAAGATTTACGGCGTGTTTGAAGGATTGTCGCTTGCCTTTCTAAATCTCTTACAAATGTTAAACGTTTTTGTTTTTGGGTGCGTAGCTGTTGAGCTTGATCAACTGCCACATCCATTTGTTCGAGCTTTTGAGCTTGTGCATTTAAATGTTGCCATGCTGTAAAACCATCATCACCTTCATTAAAGAGTGTTTGCCACCATACCAAATTAATGTCTATTTCTTGCTGTACTGTGAATGCACGCAAAGGATTCGGTACTTCTTCAGTGCCTAGCTTGGTAGTGGCGGTTTGTAGTGCTTGATGAATTTGTTTAAGTACATATGTAATATTGGTTTGTATCTGATCGCGATCTTGTTGAAGCTGACCAAGATGAGCCAACTTCGCAAGTTCTTGAGGCGCTAATACAAATGGATTTGTTGTTACTTGTACAATCGGAGTCTTACAGGCTGGGCATTCATCTTGATTTACAGCACCAAGCGCAGTAACTGCTTCATATAGTTGTTTAAAAGACAGGTTTTCACTTGCAGCTGCTAACGCGTGATCTTTTTCAGCAAGAGTACGTTGATAATTAACGATAGATTGTTGCTGGGCTTGCAAGGCGGCAATAGTGATTCCAGTTTTTGTAGCCAAAGGCTGTTGAAGCGTTGCCTCTAATGTTGCGATTTCAGCAGGAGCTTCCGCCGTACCCAATGCGGCTACTAATTCTGCAATAGTCATACCTTGGCTGTGCTGATTAGCCAAAGCTGTTTCCTCTTGAGCAAGTGCTGCTAATGCTTCAGTATTATCTATAATAATCTGGTTAGAACCAGCTAATATCTGTTGCTTTTGTCTTAACTCGTGCGCTTTAACACCATAAAGATCGATATATCGTTCATCTATATCTGAAGTGAAATTTCGTACAAACTCATTAAAGACATCTAATCCGAATAAAGTGGAAATTAGTTCAGTTTGCCTGGCGGGCAGCTGTGCAGCTATACGTGAAAAATTATCGATTCGATTTTTTTCAACAAAACAAAATCGATATAGGGTTTCATTGGCAACAATAGGTAGTGTTTCACCATCTCCATCAATAGCTTCAATTATTGGCGATACGAACTGACCAACATGAGCATTTGTTAAGTAGTCTTGCGCGCGAAAACGTTTACTTTCCGCTTCAGCAACATTACCCAATAGACCATACTCTAGCGCCTCACAAAAGCTAGATTTTCCTGTACCATTTGGGCCATATATCAGAACTAATGAGCTATCAAGATCGAAATCTTCTTGTCTGGCAAAGCCTCTAAAAGGACCAACATGTAATGACTTTAAACGGGTAATTTTTGCTGTATTTTCATCAATTTCATTAGCCTGTGCTGTAATTTCTTTAGCTAGAGTTGGCCACTGTGCTTGTGCAAGTCTTACTATACTTCGGACTCGCTGACCCTGTTGAGTAGTTAACTGATTGATGGTATTAACATGCTCAAGAATCAAATTACCTGTCTTACGAACACCTTCTGGAGTATTGTCCGCTTTTAAGGTTTGCATAAAACGCAAGTATTCATTCCTGATCATCTTGTCATTCCTTTGATTATTTCACCGTCACTTGGCCGTTCATTAGCATAGGCAAGAGCCAGTCTCGTAATGAAGCCAACTCTAAATTTTCTTCTTTACCTAAAACAATCTTATTAATAATCGGATCTATGATTCCATGTAATTTATTTGTTAACGTCGTTGGCGGAATAGATATTCGGCTTTGCTTGAGGTGATCTTGAGTTATATGTCCCATTGTGGTTTTTCTTAACTCTGCAATCATTTTAAAATGTTGAAGGTATTGTAATACTTCAAAATAGTAATATGTCCTAGGGTATTTGTCAGATGTAACTTTAAAAATATGCTGATTCAAACCACCGACACCACCAGCCCATATCTTTACATCTAAAGTGGCTGACCACGAAAACAGAACATCACCATTATTAATAACAACTTTTTCAGGAATTCGTTTAGATACAAATTCTGATTTATCAGTAAAGCCAATTCCCATCTCTTTTATTTTAATGACCTTGTAAAAACCTTCATCTTTATCAGGTCTGTGTTTTTGACAAGCAATACCATTCGTAAATGTGGCTATATCTAGTAGTGTTCCCATTTCCCACTCATCCGGAATTTCACGTTTTAGCTCTTCATTGTAAACCATTTTTCCGCCAGAAGATTTGTAAGGATTACCATTGGCATCAGGAAAGTCAAACTGTACAAACCAATAATCGTATATAAGCTTAGCCATGGCTTCTAGCTCAGCATTAATTTTATTATTGATTTCTATTTTTTCGTCTAAAGCGGAAAGTGTTTTTGCTATAGATTTCCATTCATTTTCACAAGGTGAAGGAACTTTGAATTCTTGAATTGCTTTAAGCCCCAGGTTTTTTATTGTTGACCCAGTCGCAACATCAAAAAAATATTTTTGAACGTCCTTTAATTGAAAATAATAATAATAAAACTTATTAACTCCTGTTTTAAAATTCAAATATGCCGCGCTTTTACCAAGCATTACCTTTTCTTTGTTATAAAAAGCCATACTTCCTATAGTTCCGTTTATAGAAAGCAATAATGAATTTTCATTAAGTTTTATATAGTTTTTTTCATAGTCAGAGCTAGCAACTCTTTTAGTATCTTTAGAATATATTATTTTACCATTTTTAAGATTGTTACCATTAATAAATAAAATATCTGAATTTTGATCATATTGAGGTGTCCCGTGAAGACCATCACCTATTTTATGACATAGTAAATTTAATGGTGTTTTTTCCCATTTACTAATTGCCATACTTCAAACCTTTTAAATGATTTTGTATATCTTTTTCAAGCGTTGCAGAATTACTAAACAATCCACTTAAAGCAGCTTCAAATTCATTTATTTTTGATTCAAATTGTTCTTGTGATATATCCACATATTCAATCTTAACGTCAAAATACTGTCCTGCACTCAACGAATAATTCTTGGTTTTAATATCCTCATAACTCACTACTACCGAAAAATCATCAATCACTTCTTTATTATTAAAAGCAGTGATAATTTGTTCTTCTTCGTTATGACTTAAAAGCGTTTTTTGGTTTTTACCTTCTTTTACTTTTTCCCCGAGGTTTGATGCATCAATTAATACCACATCTTCTTTATTTTCTTTATCTATAAATAAGATAGAAACATTTGTTCCGGTGTTCGCAAAAATATTCGATGGCATACTTACAACACCGGCTAACATTTTTTCATCTACCAGTTTTTGACGTATTTTTTTATCAATACCACTTTGGGCGGTAATAAACCCCGTAGGCACAACAACTGCGGCCTTACCATTTTTCTTAAGCGAATAAATAATATGTTGCAAGAACATTAAATAGATTGCCATTGATTCTTTTTTCTTTGCGGGTACTTTGGGTATGCCTGCAAAAAAACGTTCATGATTTTCTTTACTATCTAGCTCTGCGCTGAAATCTGAAAAATCGAGTTTAAAGGGTGGATTGGATACAATGAAGTCAAATTTTTCTAGTTCACCATTGTTTTTTCTATGGTACGGATCAAGTATAGTATTACCTTTAATGATGTTGTGTATGGAATGTACTAAATCATTTAGAATTAAGTTTAAGCGTAAAAGCCCCGATGATTTTTGTGAAATATCTTGCGAATAGATAGTGCATTTATCTTCACCAATTTGGTGAGCCAAATTCATTAACAAGGTACCTGAACCTGCTGACGGGTCATAACACGTTGCACTACTCACATCACCATGCACCAGGCAACGCGCCATGATCTTTGAGACAGCATGAGGCGTGAAATATTCTGCGTATTTACCACCGCTATTGGTGTTGTAGTCTTTAATTAGGTATTCAAAGATAGTGGCGTAAAAATCAAATTTCTCGTGGAAGATATGCTCAAAACTAAACCCTGTCAGCTTGTTGACGATAGCCTTACAGAAGTCATCACGCTTATCCGTTACATATTTACTTAGATTCTCAAATAACACGATTTTCTCACCACCATCGGTGAGTACTGAGAAAATATCACTATTCTCTCTAGCAATTTCGATTAAAGTGGTGTCGAATATATCAGCAAAGTTCGCTTCATTTTGTTTGGCAAACAATGATGATATGAAATGATCTGGGCTGATTCGTGCTGTGCTTTCGTTTAGCTGCATCATAAGCATTTCATAATCATCTTCACTGAGTTCTTTTAATGCCTCTTCCCAGTTTTCAGCATTTTTTATATTTTCATCTAGCTGCTTTATTTCATGAACAAATTTATCATTTAGGAATTTATATAAAAATACCTGTGTGATTATTTTAAATTCATTGCCATCATTGCCTAAACCATAATTAGCACAGACGCTTTTTAAGTCGTCAATAAGCTTTTTAGTTTCTTGTTCAAATTGCTGTGTCTTCGTCATACTCTTCTTTAAGCCTTATTTATTTTAATATGATAGCGATCTACCGTTATATTCATTCATGTATTCTTTAACAATTAAGTTATTGATTCGTTTTGTTGACTGCGTAGTGAGCGGTATATGCTGTTTATTCTTAAACTGCTCTATCACTAAACGTAACATCATTTTTTCTACGAAGTTTTCGTTTTCAAGCATATTTGAGTTTTGTTCTATTTGCTTATCTACTTCTGTTTTTAAACCTTTAAGGGCATCAAATAGTTTGCTTTCACTATCGGTTAGCGGGTCTTTTTCCATTAAACGTTTATGTAACCGTGCATATTTTTCATCATTATCATACTTTGCTTTTAATAACTGATTCTTTCGCTCTAGTTCTTTTGCCCGGCTGTAAATATCATTTAGGGCTTTGATGTTTTCTTCCATCTGCTCTTTTGAGACTTCACTTAGATTTTTCTTTTTAAATAAACGTTCCAGCTCTTTTTTGAGAGAAATAAACTCAGGATCTTGTGGGTCAAAATTACCGCCTAAGCCTTCACGTGTTTTTTGTAATGTGCCTTTAAGCTCATCGGCTAATACCATTTCTTCTTCTTTTACTTTTGTAAAAGCAAAGATGACGTCCTCTAATGCAACATTTAATAAATTAGTGGTATCTACATTATTCTCTAATGCTTCTTTAGTATTAATTAATGATAATCGATTATTAGCCTCTCTTGATAATATGGTGAGCATTTGAAAATCGAGCTTATCGAGCATTTCATAGTTGCCCGATAAACGAATGAGATTATACAAGCTCTTTGCATTGTTTAAGGCTTTAGTGATTTTTAGCATTTCACTACGCGAAACAATTGCAGTGATTTGCTGTGAGAAGGTCTCTGCATTGGTGGTATCAAATTGGAATAAGACTTCTTTGATTTCTTGTATCTCTTGGATTATTTCAGCTTGTGATTTAAACAGGTTGCTGTAGTGCTCCATTTCATCGCCAAGCTCTCCTTGCAACTCTTTGAAATAATCTTGGTTGGTTTTTTCAAATTCTTTTTCTATATCCGCAAAATCGACAACGTAACCATAATTAAAGCCTTTATACGTTCGGTTTACGCGAGTTAGCATTTGTAATAGATTATGCGATTTTATCACTCGGCCAATGTAGAGCTTTTTAAGCCGTGGCGCATCAAAACCGGTTAACAACATATTAAAGACAAACAAGAAGTCTATTTTTCCATCTTTAAAATCATCAACCAATTGCTTACGTTCATCTTTACTATAAACATCATGCAAAATAACCGCTGCGCTAGTGACTTCACTATCTTCTTTCTTTTTGGCGTTATAACCTACACGCGGTTCTGCAACCATTAATTCTGGCTCAGTTATCTTTTTGGCATATTTGGCTTGAAAGATCTCATTCATCATTTTGGCTTGTTCAGAGGAATCACAAACCACCATACCGCCTATGGTATTATTATTCGTAGTAATACGGGCTTTTTCAAAGTCTTTCACTATATAGTCAAGCATTGGCTCAACAAATTTTGAATGAGCGTAAACGACCTTTCTATCTGTATTACCTTTGAGTATTTCTATTTCTTCCAAGGCCTTTTGTAACGTCAATTTATAGCTCGTTTCAATTTCTTCACGAATTAAACGTAAGGTATAACCATCCTTAATTGACGCATTGTAATAATATTTATGTATATAACCACCAAACAGTGATTTAGAGTTGAACTCTACACCTAATAGCGGCGTCCCCGTCAGACCTATTTTAATCGCATTGCGATCAGTTTGTTCTAAGTTGGCTAGAAAACTACCTTTGGGGTTATAGCTTCGATGAACTTCATCTAAAAAGAAAACTCGCTGTATATTTAGGTTGTAGTCTGTATTTTTTACAACATCAGGATCATCTTTAAACTTATGGATATTAACAACCGTTATTTCAGGCTTGCCTGAATTATTATGAATAGCTGCGGGTTGTTTGATGTCTCTGGCAAAGGCTTCTCTCGTTTCGATATTGTGAACTACTAAACCACGAGCTTTAAATTCTTTACCTGCTTGTATTAGCAGATCTATTCTATCAACAATGAAATAGAACTTAGCAATGACATTTTTCTTTTGGTAGTAATCAGAAAGGTATTTTACATTGTAGTATGCCAGTGCTGTTTTGCCGCTACCTTGAGTGTGCCAAATTATGCCTTTCTTAATCCCTTCTTCTAATGCTTTCTCAATTGCCTTGGTCGCAAATAGTTGTGGATAGCGCATAACATGCTTTTGTAAGCCGGTACTTTCTTTTACATACGCTATAGAGAATTCAAGCAGGAAGGCTAAACGTTCACGTTGAAACAATGAGGTACAAATTCTATTGGTTGGCGTATTTGGATTCTTATTTTTAGCAAACTCATTAGATTGTTTAATACTAATTAAATTATTGTCTTTGAGTACATCATTTTCAAGCTCATCACCTACCGTAGACAATAGTTCGTCTAAATTAAATTGCTGCTCTTCACGGAAATAGTTAAAGCTCGGCTTATGGTAGGACGTTGTCGCATAAAATGCGCCTTCTATGGGTAGTGGTGAACTATCGGTATATTCCATATTATTAGAGAACACCATCAACTGTGTGAGGTTGACGAATTTTCTAAACTTATGGTTTTCAAAGCGTGTTTGGATACGTTTGTGTTCTGCCAATATGCCGTCTTGATTATTCGGCTTTTTGACCTCAATGAACACCAGAGGCATACCATTAATTAGCAAGATAATATCGGGGCGAAATTCATCATCATCTTTTTTGTAGGTAAGCTCAGTAACAACATTAAAGGTATTGTTATTAAAGTCTTCAAAGTCGATTAAGCGAGTACCTGATTTGTCTGTTAATTTTTCGTAAAAAGCTTTTCCCAGATCTTCATTTTCTAAGCAAAGTGATATTTCATTAAAACACTGTTTAACTTCCAAGTCTGAAAGACTAGGATTTATACGTTTGAGACTTTTATTAAAGATATCAGTGAAGATATTTGTCTCAATATCCCACTTAACATCTTTTAACGACAAGTATTCATACCCCAATCGGATCAGATGGAGAATGGCAGGAATTTTGACTCTTGAGTCTTCAGTGAAAGACATCGATACGCTCATCTATTTAGTTATTGGCTGCTTGATTGGTTAATCGGGGAAATTTGCCCAAATTAAGCTTTCTAAAGCCTTAATTCTTATTATTTTGTGTTTTTGTCATCGATCCACTCAAACAAATCAGATACCTGACACTTAAACAGCATACAGAGCCCATTTATAGCATCTAATTCGATTCTGGTGGCTGTTTCTTTATATAAGAGTGTAATCGTATTTCGGTTCAAACCTGTTAAACGCGCCACGTCCGATATTTTCATTTTTTGTTCCCCCATCAAACGGGATAGATGACATCGAATCATTGCAGAATTGTCTCTTTAGATTAAAAAATATCATTCTACATTAAAAAAAAGCTTGTGGGCATTTAATTATGCCTCAGAATACCTCTTAGTATCACAATTTAATCGATAGGAGGTTATTATGATATTTAATAAAGAAGAAAAGCTAAATAGCATCACAATAAACGGGGCAACTGTCACGACATCAACAGGGAGGCCAGTAGAAGGCTCAAAAGCTGAGAACGCGTTAAGAGCTACTCATGCTCTTGTACGCGAACGACAGATAGTTAAACAGGCTGGAAAAGTCGCCTTGATATTAATGGAAGATTTAGAAATACCATACAACGCATCAATCGTTGGTTATTTATGCGGTGGTGTAGCTAAAAGTAATGAAAAGGAAATCACCGATTGGATTTTACGTGTTACGGCTAATTCTATTGATGGTTCTGAATTGGAGAATCCTGAATTCATTCAAGACTTATCAGCACGCCTTCTGAATATTCTTATGGAGGTTCAAGATGATTACTACTGTTAATAATTCACGACAACACATTTCTACTATCGAAAATTATTACACACCTGAAATCATTAAATTTCTAAATGATTCATTTGATAAATTTTCTAAAGAATATCCAGATGTAGAAGACTTTCGTACAAATGTTATTTTTTATTGGCATGGATATCCAGTTTCTCCTGACAGTGTACAGAAAATTTTACTTGGTGTTAGGACAGTGCCTGATGGTTTAACTATGAAATTTTATATAAGTAATGGGAACGTTCATTAATTTGTATGTTGAAAGCAGAAGAAACATCAAACTTGTAGCTTTGATAACAACTAATTTATTAGAGGGATCGGCCTTGCGGGTTATCTAGTAGATATTAAAGTGGTTATAAATTTTTTAAAAGAAAATAATTTTCAATCAAACCTCATGATTGTAGGTTTCGAAAATATATTTACTTAACGTTGAAATGAAAAACAAAGTTTCACATGGTGTTATTTATAAAAAAGTATTTTTAATTTATATAGGGATACGGTTTGTGGGCAGAATTTAGGTGTGCTCTCATAGTGCCATCAACGAGGCAATAAGAATGGTATTAACAAGAAATGAATTATTTGAACTATCAGGCTATAAGCGCGCAAGCTCACAAATAAATTGGTTGAATGAGAATTCCTTCCCTTTTGAAGTGGCTGCTGATGGCTACCCTAGGGTATTAACATCATATGTTAATAATCGATTAGGAGGGTTAGTAACATCTACTCCAAAAGTAAAACGAAATAAACCAAATTTCGCTGCTTTGATGTCAACTTAGGAGTAAGTGAATGGGACGTAAAAGAAAATCAAATAAAGATTTGCCTCAACGTGTTTATAAAAAACATGGTGCATACTATTTAGTTACTTCAGAAAACAAATGGATAAAGCTAGGGAATACTAAATCAGAAATGTATAAGGCTCTTGCTGAATTAGATGTCAGGCCAACTGGCGCATTTACAGTTGAGAGCTTATGGAGTGATTTTTGTCAGGATCGGCTTCCCGATTTGGCTCACTCTACCCAACGTGGTTATAAGAAGGCAGCAAAGATGTTTCTAAAGACATTTGGGCACATGTTGCCTGGTGAGATTAAATCATCAGATATTGCAAAGTACCTATTAGTCCGCGGAAGAAAGGCTAAAACATGCGCAAATGCTGAGATTCAAATTCTATCTGTTATGTATACATATGCAGTGTCATTAGGGCATGTAGAATTTAATCCCTGCATGAGAGTAAAGAGGCACAAAATTGGTCCACGAGAAAGATATGTAGAAGACTGGGAATTTGATGAGTTTAAAAGTGTCTGCGATGAATTTATGGGCGCATACCTTGAGCTTAAATATTTAACTGGTTTAAGGCAAACAGATATGCTGCTTTTAACAATGGCAAATATAAAGGATGAAGGGTTATATGTTCGTCCGAATAAAACTCAAAATTCAACAGGTGAAACGCGAATTTTTGTTTGGACACCGGATTTACGAGCAGCGGTGGAACGAATCGAAAATCTGCCTAGGCCAAAATTCTCGTTACATTTCTTCGTCAAGAAAAATGGCACCCCACTTATTGATGAAGAATTTAATATAGCTGGATTTGGCTATAGATGGGGGAAAATTATGGATAAAGCTTTAAAAGAAACAAAACTTAGTACAAGGTTTCAAGAAAAAGATATTCGAGCTAAAACAGCTACAGATGCGGACGACGACGGTCAAGATGCAACATCAATTCTTGGTCATGAAGATAGCAGAACTACGCGTATTTACCTCCGAGGTAAAAAGATAAAAAGGGTAAAACCATTGGAAAGAAAAGTGTCAAATACTGGAGGTTCAGGCGAATCATCTAATTAATCACAACATCTAGATTAATTAGATTAACTAAAAAGGAGAATCAAAATGACTAAATCATTAAAAGAAAACGCGTCAATTAATAGCTCTACTAAAATATCTGCTAATAAGGTTAATGACCAGGATCTAGCTCAAAAATTTGGCCATATTAGTAGCAGTGCTACCCATGTTTACCTGAGTAACAAGACAAATAATAGTACAAAGATAAAGGGGTAAAAATGAGAGTTTGTTTTGTAAATAACCATCATTATATTAGACAGTTGTCTAATATAATGGTTTTAAGACATATTTTTAAAGTTTTAATAACGTTATAACTAACTGATTTTTATATGCTTATAGCGTTTTTGGAAAGTGCTTCACATATTATTAAAGACGATTTTTTATGTCTGTAATTTTCACGCTTGACAAGTGTAGCTTTTAAGCTACACTTGAAATATGGAGCTAAAGGAATATCTCACAAGTACAGGAAGTAATCCCTATCGAAAATGGTTTGATAGTCTTCG
>Ga0316209_1002857_pt1 | contig 12837 bp, 11 predicted proteins | sample 6monopyrite_MG_FD_204945 | JGI IMG/M metagenome (GOLD analysis project Ga0316209, IMG submission 204945) | Microbial mat bacterial communities from mineral coupon in-situ incubated in ocean water Damariscotta River, Maine, United States -... | ecosystem: Environmental > Aquatic > Marine >...
CGTTGCTCCAGACCAAGAAAGGTCTCTTTAAACTGCACCATACCAGCATTGGTAAACATCAAGGTCGGATCATTACCGGGTACCAGCTGACTACTGGCAACCACCTCATGGCCGTGTTGACGAAAATATTCCAGAAAGGCCTGGCGAATCTCTGCACTCTTCATCGCAATTCTTTACATCCTACTCGTTGGATACCCAATCATCCTGCTTCATTGCAGCATTGATCTGCCCGGTACTAAAACCACGGTACTGCAGAAAACGCATCTGTTTGACGCACTCTTTAAAATTTTCTGGCAAGGCAGAGCCAAAACGTTTTTGCCGCACCTCAACTGCCAACTGTTGCCAGTCTTGGCCATGCAGATAACAATTAATTATTTCATCACTGATCTCATGCTCACACAGATCTCGTCGCAAACGCACCGGACCTATACCCTTTTGAGCCTTGGAGCGCACATAGCACTCAGCAAAACGATCGTCTGACTGCAGCCTATCAGTTTGCAGTGAAATCAGTATGTTATCAATTGTGTGGGAATCAAAATCGCGCTCAAGCAATTTACGCTTCAACTCTTTTTTTGAATGCTCACGCCTGCTTAGCAGTCTCATCGCTGCTGCCTGGCAGTTCTTATTTTGAGAGTCCGACATTCGCCTCAAATATTCTGATGACATGTTCGCCGCAGATGGTAGAGAAAAGTCTTCATTTAGGCAAGGCGCAAAGAGCTAACTTGTTGATATCTCAGTAACGGCTGCTCGATTTACGCTAAACAGAACCCGCAGCTGTTGAACCAACATTGCGGCTGGCAAACGACTCGTGCCGCGGGCCAAGCAATGTATTTAGCCTGCCTGGCAATGATATTTCTTCAACGCTAAATTCAAAAGCGCCCCATTCGGGACGCTTAAACACAACACATTAATCTATGTAAGCTATGCTTTGGCGTCCAGTTCAACGGAATCCTCATCATTTTTCGAGCTTGCCTTTACCAATAATTTAGCGCGAATCTTGCCCTCAATGTCCTTGGCCATATCAGGATGTTCCTTGAGGAAGTTACGTACATTGTCTTTGCCCTGACCTATGCGGGTGCCGTCATAGCTGTACCAGGCGCCAGACTTATCAACAAAACCTTCATTAACCCCTATATCGATAATCTCTCCTTCACGTGAAATACCTTCACCATAGATAATATCGAATTGAACCTGCTTGAATGGTGGCGCAACCTTATTTTTGACCACCTTGACGCGGGTCTCGTTACCTATCACCTCATCGCCCTTTTTGATCGCGCCAATACGACGAATATCAAGACGAACAGAAGAGTAGAATTTGAGCGCGTTGCCGCCAGTGGTGGTTTCTGGTGAACCGAACATGACACCAATCTTCATACGGATCTGGTTAATAAAAATCACCATCGTGTTAGAACGCTGAATGTTGGCTGTCAACTTGCGCAGCGCCTGTGACATCAAACGAGCCTGCAGACCAACATGGGTATCACCCATATCACCTTCTATCTCAGCTTTTGGTGTCAAGGCGGCAACCGAGTCGACCACCACCACGTCAACCGCAGCGGAACGTACCAGCATGTCAGCAATTTCCAGCGCCTGCTCACCGGTGTCCGGCTGCGACACCAACAGTTCATCCACATTTACACCTAGCTTTTCGGCATAACCTGGGTCAAGCGCATGCTCGGCATCAATAAAGGCCGCTGTGCCACCCAATTTCTGCATCTCAGCCACTACATGCAAGGTCATGGTGGTCTTACCAGAAGACTCAGGGCCATAAATTTCAATAACACGACCGCGAGGCAGACCACCTATTCCCAGGGCCACATCCAGTCCCAGCGAACCCGTAGATACGGCATCGATATTGCGCACCACGCCTTCATCGCCCATACGCATGATGGAACCCTTACCAAACTGACGTTCGATCTGGCCCAACGCTGCGTTTAGTGCCTTACGCTTGTTATCATCCATATTTACTCTCCACTAGATTAACTGTTCATTCGTACAGTACTATACAAGTAAATAATCCGACTGGCAACGGCTGCGTTAGGAGTCAAAAATCCCCTGTAAAATCAGTCTTCTGCTGTGCTGGCCACTGTTGCAATGGCTCATAACGAACACCTGCTGGTGAAGAAACCGAGCGCACCAACGCAAAGTGATCAACCGCCCAGTCACAAGGCTGAACGACAACGTGCTCCGGCTCACGGACCACTTTACGGGCCATGGTCATATGCGCCTTGTATGGTCGCGAATCAACCTCAACCCCACAGCGCCCCGCCCCCGCCCGTAACGACTGAACCAACCCGTGCAAGGCCTCTGGTGTCTGGGACGGCCCCCACCACAATACTCTTGGCTTAAGCCAATAACCAAGTTCATCCAACCGCAGAACAAATGGAGCAAAGCATGTTTCAGCCGCCATTACCTCCAACGCCTTACGCCTGTCGGCCGCAACTGTACCGACATATAGTAGTGTCATATGGAGGTTCGTGGCGGATACCAAACGTCCCACTCCTGCAGGCAATAATTCACTCGCCATCGCAGCCCACGCCTTTTGCTGCTCAGATCCTGGCCAGAGGGCAAAGAAGAGCCGTTCAGTTGCACTCATTGTCAATCAAGTCACGCAAGCCATGTATGGCCATAACTACAGCCTGGCGACGCACTGCCTTACGATCACCTTCAAAATGAAAACTGCGGCTAATCACTTCGCCGCCCTGCCTGGCCCAGCTAAAACACACCGTACCAACAGGTTTTTCGATCGAACCGCCGCCCGGTCCAGCCACACCACTTATAGCTACAGCCAGTTGCGCCCGACTGTGCTCTAAAGCCCCTAATGCCATCTCAACCACGACTTCCTCAGACACCGCCCCAAACTGCGCCAGCGTATCGGCAGACACCGCCAGCATTTCCTGTTTGGCCTCGTTGCTATACGTCACAAAACCGCGCTCGAACCAGGCCGAGCTGCCAACCACCGCGGTTAACTCCTGAGCCACCCAGCCGCCGGTACAGGACTCCGCAGTAGCCAACATCAAACCCTGCCTTACCAAGACATCACCCATCTGCCTTACCTGTTGTTGAAGATCCATCTCACCAAGCCCCTATGAATTTTATTAATCCAATTTAATAGGGTAGGATACGCCAGCTCAAATAACCTGAACACAAATCATCATGTCACTGCGCGACCGTTTAATAGCCTTGATTCAATATCCACTGCCCCATCACCTGCTATCCAGGCTGATGTTCTGGGCCACCCGTTGTCGCTGGCGGCCGTTCAAAAATGTCTTTATTCGCTACATTATCAAACGTTTCGACATCGACATGAGCATTGCTGCCGAACAGGACCTGGACAGCTATCAGCACTTCAACGAATTTTTCACCCGTCCACTGAAGCTTGAGGCTAGACCCATAGCCAACGAGAGCGATGCTATCGCCTGCCCGGTAGATGGTACCATCAGCCAACTGGGGGCAATTGAGGATGGCCGGGTTTATCAGGCCAAGAGCCATGACTACAGCCTCAAGACACTGTTAGGTGGCCTCGATCACCTTCAAGAACGTTTCGCCGGTGGCCAGTTTGCCACCATCTACTTATCACCACGTGATTACCATCGCATCCACATGCCTCTAACGGGCACGCTTTCGGAAACCGTCTACGTGCCTGGCCGACTATTCAGTGTCAACCCGGCCACTACTCGTGCCATCCCGGGGCTATTCGCTCGCAATGAACGCATGGTGACAATTTTTGAAACAGAACATGGGCCCATGGCGGTAATTCTGGTGGGAGCGATCTTTGTCGCAGGTATTGAAACCGTCTGGAGCGGCAATTACGGTGACAAAACCTTCCGCCCATTTGAACATTTCATCGGCAAGAACCTGCCTCAGATCTCACTTGAAAAAGGCGCGGAGCTGGGAAGATTTAATATGGGGTCTACCGTGGTTTTGCTATTCGGCTCCGGACACATGGGCTGGAACAAGGGCCTGCAAGCAGATCAAATGGTCGAAATGGGGCAGCCAATCGGTCGTATTAAGCCGGTCCCTTAATCAACTACTCAGCACTTCCCTAAGGGAACGAAAAGAAGAGACATCGAGCTCTTCAAACATAACACCAACACCATCACCCGTGGCCCGCGCTACTTTAGCCTGTACCTTGTATTTAGTCTGGCGCCCAGACCCACCCAGCCGGAAAAGAAGCTCGACTGGCGCATCAAGCGGCGGCTGTAGCTGATGCACTTGCACAAATGCGCCACTCAAACTGACGTCACGAGTCAAACAGTTTACAACCTCGACGTCCTTACATTTCAGATCAACACTGATCTGCACATCACGCCTCGCCGCCCAACGCTTTTCCATATAAATCTCCACACCCCCGCACGCCTAGATTAACTAATCAATTTTACTACCCGGTCTACATTTATGCATAATTCACGCCTAATTCCGCAGATAAAGTATATTAAAATATAAACATATATCTTTTACATTAAGACTCAACGGATTACAGAAGTAAAAAACATTCCCGGCCAACGACAACGCATTGGTTTATACGAATATTTTAATCCAACCATGGCCACTGTAAAGTTTCTCGACACAGATATAGGCTAGCTGCGATTAACCGGAAACGCCAACACCTCAGCAATGTCATCAGCCCCGGCTGCCAGCATCAGCAGACGATCCACCCCCAAGGCAACACCAGCACAATCCGGCAGTCCATACTCCAGAGCATCGACCAACGCCTGATTCATCATCACAGTATCCAGACCCAACCGCTGGCGCTGCTGCAGATCAGCCTCAAAACGCCGCCGTTGTTCGCCCGCATCGCTCAATTCATAAAAGCCATTGGCCAACTCCATGCCATTAATATAGAGTTCAAAGCGTTGCGCTATTGACGGCTCAACCGACGAGAGCCTGGCCAGCATGGCCTGAGAAGCGGGGAAATCATGGACAAACACAGGGTCTGGCCCAAGCACCGGTTCGATGATATGGGTCATGATTAGCGACAGCCAGTCATCTATGGCAGCATCTGCCAGTTCAGGTGGATTAACACCTCGAGCTTGCAGGCAAGCGCGGGCATCTGCAGCTAAAAGTTCGAACGGATCAAGTTCAACGTGTTCCAGAAATAGCTCACGATATGTGATTCGCCGGGCCGGGCCGAGCTGTAAAATTGTACCAATCAGAGCTTCAACCTCATCCATCAAGAGGCGGTGGTCAAAGCCCGGCCGATACCATTCCAGCATGCTGAATTCAGGATTATGCCGGTCACCGGCCTCACCATTACGAAATGCCTTACAGATTTGATAGATAGGCCCACTGCTGGCGGCAAGCAGCCGCTTCATGGAAAATTCAGGCGACGTCTGTAGGTAGACAGTTTGACCCGCTGGAAACAACGGACCTTGGTAGTGACTGGTAAAGCTTTCCAGGTGAGGGTCGGTTGAGCCTGCCAATGACAACAGTGGCGTCTCCACCTCCATTACATCTCGCACAGAAAAAAAGGCCCGGATCTCGGCCAAGACCCGGGCACGCAATTTCAGATTTTGCAGTGACGCCGTTGGGCGCCAGTCAGGAATATGCTTCAAAGCTTAGCTGACTAGTCTTTGGAGCGCGATACATAGTCGCCAGTGCGGGTGTCAATTTTCAATTCCTCACCAATATTAATAAACAATGGCACACGCACCACAGCACCTGTTTCCAGCGTTGCCGGCTTACCACCACCACCCGAGGTATCGCCCCGTACACCAGGATCGGTATCGCTGACAGTCAGCACTACAAAATTCGGTGGCGTTACAGCCAAAGGCACATCATTCCACAAAGTCACTACACAGGTCTCTTCGCCCTTGATCCACAACGCGGCTTCACCGACGGCTTCTTTAGTAGCGGCATACTGCTCGAAGGTATCCGGAACCATAAAGTGCCAGAACTCACCATCGTTATAGAGATACTGCATATCCGTATCCATGACGTCGGCCGCCTCAACCGACTCACCGGATTTAAACGTGCGCTCTACAACACGGCCAGTTCTCAGATTACGAACCCTGACTCGACTAAATGCCTGACCTTTGCCGGGTTTAACAAACTCATTTTCAACAATCGTGTAAGGATCATTGTCGAGCATTATTTTCAAGCCGCTCTTAAATTCATTGGTGCTGTAGGTCGCCATATCATCCTCATTTCTCAAACTTACCATCCAGGCTATACTTGCCAACCTTCGCTAGCCACAGCCAAGGCCGGACACGCACCCGGAAAACGCGCTATTTTAGACAAAATCTGCCCCATGTTACAGCACAAACTTATTCAACAAACGCAAAATAGCTGGCAACAGGCCCTGGCCGAGGCCATTCGCGATCCCGCTGAATTACTCCGACAACTGGATCTGCCCGCTGAACTACTGCCCAGCAGCCATGCCATGACAGAGCAGTTTCCCTTGCGCGTACCCTACAGCTTTATCACACGCATGCAAAAAGGTGACCCTAACGATCCGTTACTAAGACAGGTTCTACCGCTGGATGCCGAACTTAACCACGACCCCGGCTTCAGCCTGGATCCGGTCGGTGATCACGCGGCTATTATCAATCAGGGACTACTGCAAAAATACCAGGGCCGGGTTTTAATTATGACCACTGCGGCCTGCGCCATTCACTGCCGCTACTGTTTCAGACGCCACTTCCCTTATAGCGAACAAAGCAGTCGACCATCGCTATGGCAAGAGATGTGCGATGAAATTGCCAAGGATAGCAGCATCAACGAAGTCATACTCAGCGGCGGGGACCCTCTGTCACTGGCTGACACACAGTTATCACAATTGGTTGAGAGGTTGGAGCAACTACCGCAACTGACACGCTTGCGCATCCACACGCGTTACCCGATTGTGCTGCCGCAACGCGTTAACGCCACATTACTGAAATGGATGACTAATACACGCTTAAACACCGTCGTGGTGATACACAGTAATCACGCCAATGAATTTAACCACGAAGTAGCTACAGCCATGACAAAACTAAAATCTACTGGCGCCACACTACTAAATCAAAGCGTATTATTACGTGGTGTGAATGACAGCATTGAAGCGCTTAGGCAACTCAGTGAAAAGCTATTTGAGAACGGCGTGTTGCCGTACTACCTGCATCAACTGGACAAGGTTCAGGGGGCTGCCCATTTTGAAGTTAAAAGGAAAAAGGCCAAACACTTGATTACAGCAATACGTAAAGTACTACCGGGCTACCTTGTGCCACGACTGGTCGAAGAAATCGCTCAGGCGCCCTATAAACAACCTTTATAGAATTTAACCCGCCGGCTTTTTATCTTCATCCTTATTAGGCTCTGGAAGCTCACCAAAACCATCCAAACTGCCGAAATCATCATCGCCTTCAATCTCGGCCAACTGTGCCAACAGCTCATCCTCATTAATACCACCACCATCAATAGACTGTTCTTCTGACAGCAACTCCGACTCGGGGGGAGCAACAGTCTTCTCAGGCATAAGCGGCAGGACAATCTCATCATCCTTAGCCAGATCAATAACCAAAGCCGGGTCCTCATCAACGTCAACCTCAACTTCTGCCTCAGTTTGTTGAGCAGCGCTCTCTTCGGCCATCGCGTGTAAAACCACATCCTCCAAAGACTCTTCTTCAGAAACGGCTTCACCGACTATATCAGCAAGCATCTCAAGCTCCTTGGAATCTACTCCTTCAACCGTTTTGTCAGGAGACTGGACTGCCTCAGGCACGGCATCTTCAATCACCTCGCCAGGGGACTCGGCTACCACGGGCTCAACATCGATCTCATCCAGTATCGACATATCAACCAGTGTGTCAGCTTCGTCATTATCAAACTCATCGCTCTGTTCGGGCTCGACGCCCGATTCAACAGGCACCGGCTCGGCTTGCAGTTCCATTTCCAATTCAGAAACCTGCTCTAATCCAGCTTCGTCAACACCGCCCGCATCGCTCTGACCCTCCAGTCCAGCTTCAATATCTGCGACCAGATCTTCAACAGAAACCTCTGCATCGCTTTCAACTTCAACTTCATCTTCATCTTCTAAAATTGACACAACAGGCTCTTCAATTGGCTCAGGTTCTTTTGCAGCAGCCTTTGTTTTACTAACAGAACCTGTCACTGCCATGCGAGTATATTCATCCATGGCCTGATCAATCTCGGTATTGGCCTTTTCAAGCTCAGTTGATAAACGCTGATTTTCATCCTTGAGAGCACCGACTTCAGAGGCAAGAGTTTGCCCATCCTGCTCCAATTTTTCCAGTCGCCGCCCGAGTTCTTCAGACAATTCTGAGCGCTCGGCATCAAACCGCTCACGTACCATTGCAACCGCATCCAGATGTGAAGAGGTATACTCATGAAGCAACTTATCCAGACTTTTCAATGCTGTTGAATCACGCTGTATGTACATTGTGACTAAACGACTGTAAAAAGCATTCTCTTTATCGCACCATTTTTTTGCCATTTCCTCATTTTCAGTTGCCACTTCATCATTATTTTCCCCGCCACCACAGGATTTGGCGATACTCTCCTCCAACACCTTCTGACGTTTGTCTGTGTCAGTTTTTAAATGCTTATTCAAATCAGCAAGCGCCTGCTTATCAGCCTTTCTACGCTTTATGAAAAAGAACAGGACTGCGGCAAGAATTACAACCAGGCCAACGACCACCTCGGCGATAATTATCAGCAGCGTTGGATCAACCTTTATCATCGCCCTTGGCCTCCTTTGTTTTGCCGTCCTTCTCTTCTGATTCATCTTCCGAATCAGGGTCTTTAGGCGTCCGAAACCATTTGCGATAGGCGAAGAAACCAACCCCCGCCAATAGACCATTCAGGCCAATAACCTTGACCGCTGTCATAATCCAGTCGGGTGATTCGTCACCATGGCCATCCCCACCTTCGGCAGACGCCTCTTCATCTGTTGTCGCATGCTCATCAGCGTCGTGCCCATCAGCGTCGTGCCCATCAGCGTCATGCTCATCAGCGTCATGCTCATCAGCGTCATGCTCATCAGCGTCATGCTCATCAGCGTCATGCCCATCAGCGTCATGCTCATCTTTGGCTGCTACATGTTTGTCTTCAGCTGGGTGCTCATCAGCACCATGTTCATCTTTGGCAGCCGCATACTTGTCTTCAGCCGGGTGTTCATCATGCGCCATTGGCGATTTCAAGCCGGCATCAGCCATAGTCTTGGCAATCATGTGTTCTATATCAGCTGGCGACTCATCCGAGTGGTCAAAGGCCACATCTACCGAGCCGCTACCAAGCTGAAAACTGCCCAGATCATAACTGACTTGACGACCGCCCTTACGCTCCGCCTGCATGGAAATTTTGACATCATAGATATCACCCGCCTTGACCTTCATATCCAGACGCCACTCACCCGGCCCGGCACGGGGAATATTGATTGTTTTAGCCGCTCCGCCCTGTTTTTCCACCGTGGTTTCAAGCAACAGTGATTCAGGATCTATCAACTCAGCAAATGGCGTCAGGGTCAGAGAGTATTGCGCTGGATCACCCGCACGCTCCTCTTTGACCGTAACAGCAATGGGCTTATCGATAACACGAACAGTGCTGGTCTTGGAACGCTTAAAGGTCATTCCATCGACCTGCATTTCATAAATATATTCACCGGCAGTCAACTGGCCACCAACTTTGGCACTAAAACGACCATCATTTGCATGCTTGTCTAAACCAGCACCATCATCGGTAACAGGAATAGTCTTTTGATGTTCACCACCGCTCGATCTATCCAGCGAAACGTTTACAAAATCAAGAAATTCCGGCTTGCGAATTGTCTCACCCTTTTCTGCCAACTCCACATAGAAGGATGCAGCATCCTCCACCAACATCAAGTTTGGCAGTCGACTGGCACGCACTTTCAGATCCGTTACCACCATCACCCGGTTATCCGGGTCAAGTTCAGCATCCACACCCCATTCACCTGCCATGGGTTTTTCAATGGTAATCAGGTCATAACGTTCCTCATGGCGCCAGCGCAGACCATCCTGCTTGGTGTGTTGATCAAATTTCTCCCCCTTAGGCGACAACAGTGTAGCCGTTTGAGCGCCCTCTTTTCTAAACACCAACAGGGTTAATTCTTTAATGCTGTCATCCACCAGAATTTTATTATCCGTCATCGGCAGCGTCTCGACCGGCACGGACTTCTCAAACAATTTAAGGAAGATACGCTCCAGCTGTGAGGCATCTTTGGCGATTTCATTCCAACCTCCAGTGGCAGACGACAACTGACGCAAAAAGGCCTTATCGGCATCATCAGACAGGGCGATGCTATGCACGGTGGCACCAGCCTGTTTCAGACGCGGCACTATTTCATTAAGAATTCGGCTGCGTGACTCGGCATTTTTGCCAGTATCTTTTGAGATATCCACCACCCCGTCAGTCAGCAAGATGATGCTACGATTGATCTTGTCATCCGACTCTTTCCAGTCCCAGGTGGACTTTTTCAACACCGCTTCAATATTGGTAAACAGGCCTTTTGAGTTAATGCCTTCGGCCAACTTGTAGGCGTTGGCTTTCCAGGCAGCATCAACCTTGCCTTGTTTGACTAACATATTGACGTATTGAGCAAAGGTCCAGACTCCAGACTGCTGGCCTTCAGGAATCAACTGGGTAATCAGGCGTAAGGCAGGGACACGAAGATTATTGGGGTCATTGTTTTTCATGCTGCCAGACATATCGATCAGAACACGAACATCACTGACCTTCTCTGTCTCGGCAGACATATTTTCTGCCGCCATGGCAAACGGCGTTGTCCACAACCCCAACCAAAACAGCACCGCAATCCTAAATTTCATTTAGACGCTCCACATGAATCCATTCATCGCCCCGGTTGGTATCCCGCCACACGGCGCCGGAGACAGCCCACGAAAAGACTATCGACCTTAATTAACAATGCTTTAAAGTGGACTTCTACAAGAATTGACGAATAGACAATCTATTCCATTGATTGATATCGCGGAGATATAGAAACAGCTAAGCTGACTACCTGTGGCGGATGAGCCAACAACCGTGGATTTTAGGATTACGGGCAAAGTCTTTGGGCAAGGTTTTAGCTGACCAATCCTCAACCAAGAACTTCGCTGTCAATATAGGATCAAGCTTGAACCTTCTGAAATTATTAGAGAAAATCAGGTTACCGCCCTGTTCAAGCATTGCCATAGCCGACTCAATCAGCTGAACGTGATCGGACTGAACATCGAAGGTATCGCTCATGCGCTTGGAGGTGGAGAAGGTCGGCGGATCGAGAAAGATCAGGTCGAACTTAGCCCTTTTATAGACCCCATCCTGCTCCAGCCACTCCAGACAATCGGTCTGTAGGTACTGATGTTCATCGCCGCTAAAGCCATTTAACTCCATATTGCGGCGGGCCCAATCGAGATAGGTATTGGACATATCCACCGTCAGAGTGGATTTAGCCCCACCGCGAGCAGCGTGCACAGTGGCCGTGCCGGTATAGGCAAACAGATTGAGAAAACGCTTGCCCTTGGCCATCTCGCCCACCAACTTGCGGGTAAGGCGATGATCGAGAAATAGACCGGTATCAAGATAATCAGCAAAGTTGACCAGAAAACGGCCACCATACTCTTCAATCTCGAAGAACTGCTTCTCCTCCGCCTGTCTCATGTACTGGGCCGCGCCCTTCTGCTGCTTGCGCACCTTGAAATAGATATTCTCCTGCGGCAGCTCCAGAACCTCAGGGATCACCGCCATCGCCTCACGCAGGCGAAACTTGGCCTTTTTGACATCGATGGACTTGGGCGCCTCATACTCTTGCACGTGAATCCAACGCTGTTCACCCTGATACAGGTCAATCGCCAAGGCGTATTCAGGCAGATCGGCATCATAAAGGCGATAACAGCTGACCCCGTCACGTTTGGCCCAACGGCCCAGCTGTTTCAGGTTCTTGCGCAGCCGATTAGCCAGCATCTCGGCACCTGGCCCGAGATCTTCCTGCTTGGCAGGGCGTGGACCACGTTGCTCGGACATAAACCATTGCGGCTGAACCTCAAAACGCAGCAGCTTACACGGCAGAGGGCCATTAAACATATTATGCTGCTTGACGGCACGGATGCCCATCAACTTGGCCAGATCTGGGTTGCCGGTAAACACCGCCGCCTGCCAACCGCAGAATTCACTCTTGATGCGCTCACCCAGCAGCTGATACAACGGTTCCAGCGTATCGCGTTCGCCCATGCGCTCGCCATAAGGGGGATTGACCACCACCAGCCCCGCTTCAACCGATGCAGGACAGCGCAACTCAGCTAGATTACGTCTGGCAATGCGAATGTGATCCTCCAGGCCTGCCGCGGTGATATTCACCTGAGCGAACTGAATCGCCTTGGGGTGAGTGTCATAGCCAACGATAGGCGCGATCTTCTTCAGGCCCTGGTGACGGCGTTGCTGTGCCTCATCCAACAGCCCCTGCCACAAGGCAGCATCATGCTGCGGCCAGGCCAGAAAGCCGTAATGCTGCCGTAACAGCCCCGGCGCAATGTCAGCGGCAATCATCGCCGCCTCTATCAACAACGTGCCTGAACCACACATGGGGTCCACCAGGCCGCCGCCAGTTGCGGCAATCTCAGCCCAACCTGCACGCAGCAAGATAGCTGCGGCCAGGTGTTCTTTCAGCGGTGCCGCCCCCCCCTCTTGACGATAACCTCGCCGATGCAGGCTGTCGCCAGAGAGATCGATGGCAATACTAATCTCGTCCCGATACAGGTGCGCATTAACACGTAAATCCGCCTGCACAACATCAATATTGGGGCGCTCGCCAGTGGTTTCACGCAGCTGATCGACAATGGCATCCTTGACCTTGAGGGCACCAAACTGGCTATGGTGAATGGC
>Ga0316209_1002858_pt1 | contig 12834 bp, 13 predicted proteins | sample 6monopyrite_MG_FD_204945 | JGI IMG/M metagenome (GOLD analysis project Ga0316209, IMG submission 204945) | Microbial mat bacterial communities from mineral coupon in-situ incubated in ocean water Damariscotta River, Maine, United States -... | ecosystem: Environmental > Aquatic > Marine >...
ACGACAAGTTCTTGGCTGGAATAATCGTTATGAAAAGGCATTAACTCCAGACGTTGAAACCTTTGAAGACGTGCGTGGTTGGTTAGAAGAAAAAATGCCAAAAAATGAGGTGGGGCATTCTGTTTTGCATGGTGATTTTCGCTTGGATAATATGATTCTTGATGCCAAAAACCCTTTTGAAATAAAAGCTGTCCTTGATTGGGAAATCAGTGCACTCGGTGACCCTCTTATGGACCTTGGCAATACGCTCGCTTATTGGTCACAGGCCGGTGACCCCGAAGATGTTATAGCCATGCGTATGCAGCCTTGCACAGCCGAAGGTATGATGACACGTGAAGAAATTTGTGAATTTTACGCGAAAGAAACCGGCCATGATCTCTCAGGATTTGATTATTATTTGGTCTACGGCGTGTTCCGGGTGGCTGTAATCTTGCAGCAAATTTATTACCGTTATTACCACGGCCAAACAAAAAATCCTGCTTTTGCTGGGTTTGCGGGGAGAACAAACTTGCTTGGTAATTATGCAAGGCTTTTAATTGATCGATCTAAAATTTGAATAATTATCAAGTTAGATTCCCTAAATAGATTCAATTTAATCCTTTATTTTACTGTTTGTTATGGCTTCTGTGCCACTATCCCGGCAGGTGGTGCTGTCGTGTTTGGGGATATAGTATAAATGGCTGAAAATTTAGCCTATTCTTTGGCATTGGATTTGTTGTTCAATGGCCAGAATATGGATTATTGTGAGCGTCCAATTAGCTTGGCTGCATTTGGTAAGATGGCAATGTTTGACGCCTTGCCAGACAAGTCGCGTGTTGCTGTTGTAGGCGCAGGGGGTGGCAGACTTGTGAGGTCGCTCATCGAAAAAGGCTATTTTGTTGATGCTTTTGAAGGCAGGCAAGAATGCGTTGACCATTTGCAACAGTATTTTTCTGATACGTCCTTGGTTAAAGTAATGCCGATGAGGCACCTGAATGACCCGATGAGACGGGATAAGATGAATTATTCAGCTGTTATTTGCATGGATGATTTACGCGCTTTTCGTGAGAAGGCCGAATGGACAGACTTTGTACAACGGATCATAAGGCCTGGTGGGTATTTTGTGTATTCACAAGTGTCAAATAAATTACCAACTCGAAAGAATACACTCGTTGACCACTTTAAACAGGTGGGTATTTATAATGTCAGTGAAGAAACAGCGGTGGAAATTTGCTCGAGTTATGATGAACTGGAAGATTGGGAACCAGGGCAAGGCGAAACAGGGAAAAGGGTCGCTCGGGAAACACTTGATATGATAAAAGCAGCTTCGAGCCTACGCCGCAACATTAGGAGCGGAGTAGAGGTTAGCTATGTTGTTTGGGAAAGAGACCTTGATACCCCGTTAGAGTTATAGCTATCTATCAATTAAAGTAAGGCTCTGGCTGTTTAAAGTATATTTCTGGCAGCTAGACAACATGATTAGATTGTCTAGCTGCCGGAGGTCTTATTCATGCGTAACAAACACTCTTGTGCAGTAGAGGCTAATAGCCGCCCATCTTGGGAATATAGGGCGCCGCGTGCAAGGCCCCGGCCCTTGCCGGACCAATATCCTTCTGTTTTATAATAAATCCAATCATCAACACGGAAATTATCGCTGTGGAACCACATCGCATGGTCCACACTTGCCACAGTCTTTAGGCTGGAAGACCGTGGAAACATTGCATGAGGACGCAGTGTACTACTCAGGAAGGCAAAATCAGAAATATAGGCCAAGAGGCGTGCATGTTGTGCCTGATCTGCCTCAATCTTTTCTTGTAAACGCAACCAATAGCCGGTGACAGGGTCTTTTGGTTCGGGGTTTTCAAGATTCATCCGGTCTATTGAGCGCATTTCGAAAGGAATAAGCGTCCCCATCCGCATATTTTTGCCAAGGGCCCTCAATGCTTTACTATAATATGCCTCATCATCTTCAAGCTCATCAGGGCGTGGTACCTTAGGCATGTCAATTTGATGGGACATGCCTTCTTCTCCAATGTGAAAAGAAGCAGACATGGCGAATATTGCCTCGCCGTTTTGAATGGCTCTTACACGTCGGGTTATAAAGCTGCGTCCATCCCTAATAGGGTCAACATCATAAATGATAGGCTGGCCTGCAATGCCTGGGCGAAGAAAATAACAATGCATTGAATGTAACGTAAAATGCGGTTCAATTGTTAATGTTGCGGCTTCCATTGCTTGCGCAAGTACATGACCACCAAAAACATGCTTTGTAGGCCAGTCGTTAGGGTCCCCCCGAAACAATAATTTTTCGAGTTGTTCGACGGCTAGGTTTTTCATTACTTTTTTTACGGTACTCATAAACGCCCTTAGGTTCGGTAATTGGTATCCACCCGGTCTAACTTACGTAGAAGTGCGGGCCAAATGAAATTATCAGCGCCTTGCGCGCCCGCTACGACACGTAAGTCCCTTATGGCGTTTTCTATGCCTTCTTTGGGGGGGGGATTTAACGGTGCTCCGGTTGATTGACTTAGAATCTGAATTTTACAGGCTTTTTCTAGAAAGTACATAAGTTCAAAGGCTTGGGCTATGGTTGGGGCCGCGGTTAATGTACCGTGGTTTCGCAGAATTAAGGCTTGTTTGTCCCCCATGTCAGCAACCAAACGCTCTTTTTCACCTTCGTTAACGGCAATGCCCTCATAGTCGTGATAGGCAACAGACATCCACGCAGGAATGGAGCTTTGGCAGAGGGCAAGAAGACCTTCTTTTTGGTTGGAGACAGCAACACCATAATCAGTATGGAGATGCAGGACACAGTGCGCGTCCTCTCTCGCTGCATGAATGGCGCTATGGATGATAAAACCCGCAGCGTTCGGCATGAAAGGTGTTTCCATGAGCTGATTACCATTTAAATCAACTTTAATAAGACTTGAGGCTGTTATTTCTTCAAACATCAGGCCTAAAGGGTTGATCAGAAAATGATGATCTCCGCCTGGCACACGCGCGGAAATATGGGTGTAAATTAAATCATCCCAGCCATAATAAGCACACAGTCTGTATGCTGCTGCCAGATGGACGCGGACTTCCCACTCTTCTGCGGTTACTTGATCTTTCACACATGGGATTTCTAATATACCGTCATGCTCCATGATTATCTCTCCAGTTCACCCAGTCCATGCAAAAAAACTTTTCTGTTCTTGACTTAGTGCAATCTTGACCGATGTCACATTCAAAGTTCTAAACCATACGGTCTTTATTGTTTATCTGTGACAGCAGGGACAAAGTGTTGGAGAAATTTATATGAGTAACCTGGAGTCTTTCCGTACAGAAACCCGTACGTGGCTTGAAGAAAACTGCCCACCCCTAATGCGAACACCAGAAAAAGGTGACACGGATTTATGCTGGGGGGGCAGAAAGTTTAGTTTTCAATCGGAAGACCAGAAGCTTTGGTTAGAGCGCATGGCGGCTCGGGGTTGGACTGTACCAACATGGCCAAAGGAGTATGGCGGTGGGGGCCTGTCGAAAGATGAGGCAAAAATACTGGCAGCTGAAATGAAACACATTGGTGCTCGCACACCGCTTACCAGTTTTGGTATATGGATGCTCGGGCCTGCACTGCTTAAGTTTGGCACAGAGGAACAGAAGCAAGAACACCTTCCTAAGATTGCGCGTGGTGAGATCCGGTGGTGTCAGGGGTATTCTGAACCTAATGCAGGATCTGATCTTGCAAGCCTTGCGACCAAAGCGCTTGACGGCGGCGATCATTATATTGTCTCCGGGCAAAAGGTATGGACAAGTTACGCGGATAAGGCTGACTGGATTTTCTGCTTGGTACGGACAAACACAGAAGAAAAGCACACAGGTATTAGTTTTGTTCTGTTTGACATGGAAAGTGAAGGGGTATCTACCCGGCCTATTAAATTAATTTCCGGATATTCGCCTTTCTGTGAAACTTTTTTTGATGAAGTGAAGGTCCCTAAGGCGGCGCGTGTTGGTGATGAAGGGCAAGGCTGGACCATTGCCAAATATCTCCTGACACATGAGCGCAGTTCCATCAGTGGTTTATGGGATAATGTTCCCTTAGGGCAGGTTGCTGTTGAAAAAATAGGCACAGTTGACGGTGAAATTGTTGATAAAATGTTGCGGTATCAAATTGCAGAACATGAAATTGATTCAGCAGCCTTTATGATCACCCTTGAGCGGGCGAGGCAAAAGCTGGCGCAAGTTTGGGGGCCTTTTCTTCCATGCTCAAATATTATGGTACAGAGCTCAACAAAGAGAGAAATGAACTTGTTCTGAAAGTTGAGGGCTCTGACGCTTTTGAGTGGGAAGGGCAGTTTTCCAATAACGGCGAGGTTGCACGACGCTGGCTTCGAAGCAAAGGCAACTCTATTGAGGGCGGCACTTCAGAAGTGCAGCTCAATATTATTTCAAAACGCATTCTTGATTTGCCAGCGTAGGGGGAAGTCATGGCCTTATTATTAAATGAAGAACAACAGCTCTTAAAAGAAACCGCAGAAGGTTTTTTTTCCAAAAAGGCGCCAGTTTCAGCACTTCGAACTTTGCGCGATGACAAGAGTGAAAATGCGTATGACCCCATCCTTTGGAAGGAAATGTCCGAAATGGGTTTTGCAGGCCTTCTTGTTGATGAAGAGCATGGCGGAACAGGGTTTGGCTACATTGGGGCAGGGATTGTCGCGGAAGCAATGGGTAAAAATCTGTCTGCCAGCCCTTTCTTTGCCAGTACAATAATCAGTGCTGCCCTGATTAAAGCGGCAGGAAATGAAGAGCAAAAAACAAGTCTGTTACCTGCTATTGCTACGGGCGAAACTATTGTATCGGTTGCGATCGATGAAAAAGGGCAACACAGTCCGGAATCTACAGTTTTAAGCGCTGAGAGGGTGCATGAAGGGTTTCGGCTGGCAGGCCTTAAAATATTTGTTCCCGAAGGTGGCTATGCCTCGCAATTTATTGTTCTATCAAGAACTTCTGGGCAGGCGGGTGAGAGAGATGGTTTGAGTTTGTTTGTTGTTGACCGTCGGACTGCGGGTTTAATTGTTGATACAGTAGTAACTGCAGATAGTCGGAACTGGGCCAAGCTCACGTTTGAAAATGTTACACTTGATGCAGCCGCCCTTCTTGGGCCTGAAGGTGCTGCACTGGATATTCTGGAGCCTGTACTGGACCGGGCACGGGTTGTAATTTCTTCAGAACTTCTTGGTATTTCACAAGAATGCCTTGACCGCACAGTAGTATATTTAAAAGAACGCAAGCAATTCGGTGTGCTGATCGGGAGCTTTCAGGCACTGCAACACCGGGCGGCTGAACTTTACAGTGAAATTGAAATTACGCGGTCTGCTGTTTTAAAAGCGTTGCAGGTGGCGGGTACCGGTACTGATATGGCAATGCTCTCGAGTTTAGTAAAAGCTAAGGCGTCAAAAACTGCGGAATTAGCGACCAATGAAGCCCTGCAAATGCACGGCGGCATTGGTATGACGGACGAATTTGATATTGGGTTTTTTATGAAACGGGCGCGTGTTCTTCAGGCGCTGTATGGTGATTATAATTATCACGCTAATCGCTTTGCGCGGTTATCTGGCTATTAAGGTGGGAAACATTATGGATTTAGGTTTATCAAAAAAGGCTGAAGAACTACGTGACCGCGTTCGCACCTTCATTAACACATATGTTGTTCCTGTTGAGGATGAATATCACTCGGAGATAGGTAAAGGTGGCAATCGCTGGGAATTCACACCCCGCATGACGGAAATCATGGATGGCTTGAAAAAACAGGCAAGTAAGGATGGCTTGTGGAATTTTTGGCTGACCGATTCAGACCAAGGATACGGTCTTACGACAGTTGAATATGCTTACCTTGCAGAAGAAATGGGGCGCTCCCACATTGCGGCAGAGGCCTTTAATTGCAGTGCCCCCGATACTGGTAATATGGAAGTTATTGAACGCTACGGTAATGAAGACCATAAAGAAAAGTGGCTTAAGCCAATGCTTGAAGGCAAAATGCGCTCTGCTTATTTGATGACAGAGCCTGACGTCGCTTCATCGGATGCCACTAACCTTGAAATGAGCGCCGTTCTTGACGGCGACGCATATGTTATCAACGGTGAAAAATATTGGGCATCAGGGGCCGGTGACCCGCGCTGTGAAATTTATATTGTAATGGTGAAAACCGGGGACGATGATACACCCCGCAAAAGCCGCCATAGTATGATTCTCGTTGAGGCAAATACACCAGGCATTGAAGTGCTTCGCCCGATGATGGTGTTTGGTCATGATGATGCACCACACGGGCATATGCATATACGTTTTACAAATGTTCGTGTACCAAAAAGCAATTTGGTGCTTGGTGAAGGGCGGGGCTTTGAAGTGTCGCAAGGGCGTTTAGGGCCTGGACGAATCCATCACTGTATGCGGTCTATAGGGGCCGCAGAACGGGCCCTTGAATTATTGTGCAAACGCGCAACTACGCGGGAGGCATTTGGCCGGCCTCTTGCAAAACTTGGGGCTAATTATGACATTATAGCCGAAGCCCGCATTGAAATTGAAATGGCACGTCTCCTGTGTCTGAAAGCGGCCTATATGATGGATACTGTGGGTACGCAGGTAGCCCAGCCTTATATCTCTCAAATTAAGGTTGTCGCCCCGCGTATGGCTTTAAAAGTGATTGACGAAGCGATGCAGATGCACGGAGGGCGCGGTATTAGCCAAGATTACCCTCTTGCAGAAATGTGGCACGGCCAGCGCACTCTTAGGTTTGCTGACGGACCTGATGCGGTGCACAGAATGGTTATTGCCCGCACGGAACTTAAAAAATACCGTTCGAACAGTGTTTAGGAAATCCGTATGGACATTAAAAATCTCTTTACGATAACAGGCAAAACTGCCCTCGTAACTGGTGGGGGTTCAGGCATTGGTACAATGGCAACCGAAGCACTTGTTAGGGCAGGGTGTAAAGTCTATATAGCTTCTCGTCGCCTTGAGAGCTGTGAGGCTGTAGCCGCAGAGCTTAATGCCATTGGCCCAGGGAAAGTGATTGCGCTACAAGCGGACCTTATGGCCCTGGATGGAACTGAGGTGTTGGCTGCTGCCCTTGGCGAACGTGAACCGCACCTTGATATCCTTGTTAATAATTCGGGGATGACATGGGGCGCGCCGCTAGAGGAGTTCCCTCGTGCTAAATGGGATGAGGTCTTGAGCCTAAATGTAACAGCGGTTGCTGATTTGACACGTTTGCTCTTGCCCATGCTCAAGAAAGCAGGGACAGCTGAAGACCCGGCGCGGGTGATTAACCTAGGGTCTGTTGTGGGAACACGGCCAGCACCCAGTAGTGCATACAGTTATGCGGCAAGTAAGGCAGCAGTTCACCATTTAACCCGAATTTTGGCGAATGAGCTTGGCAACAGCCATATTACAGTAAATGCCATAGCACCGGGGCCGTTTCCGAGCCGTATGATGGCACATGTTACAGGTAATGAGGCACGGCGCAGGGCATTGGAGGCACAAGTGCCTCTCCATAGGGTCGGTGAACCTGAGGATATTGCAGGTGTTCTTTTGATGTTAACGTCACGTGCCGGGGCTTATATTAGTGGCGGGATTATTCCTCTTGATGGAGGTATGTCAGCTTTACCATAACGAATCGAACGAATCATATTGATTCGTTTTGGAATAATGATTCTATACAAATAGTTACAGCAATGCTTTGAATCAAAACTGTAGCAGTAAAATATGAGAGTATTTGGGGATAATCATGGTTAAAATTGTTGCAAAAAAAGATCTCAAAAATTTTATAGGGCAGGAAACAGGTGTTTCCGACTGGTTCAATATTGATCAAAAGCGCATAAACCAATTTGCGGATGTCACGATGGACCACCAATTTATCCATGTGGATGAGGAGGCTGCTGCAAAAACACCTTTTGGAACCACTATCGCTCATGGATTTTTAACCCTATCAATGTTGAGTCATTTATCCATAAATTCAATGGTAGGTATTGAGGGTACATCAGCGGTGATCAACTACGGCACAGATAAAGTGCGCTTTTTAAATCCGGTTAAAGTGAACAGTAATATTAGGGCCCGGGTTAAAATGGTTGATGTTCAGGAAAAGCCGGGCAACCGTGTGCTCATAAAAAATGAGATTACGGTTGAAATTGAGGGTGAGCGACACCCAGCACTTATAGCAGACTGGTTGACACTTTTTGTGCTTGCTTAAACTAAATAGCTAAACTGGATTACTGAAATTGGAGAGAGTTATGAGCATTCGGTATGATGATCGTGTTGCAATTGTAACAGGTGCGGGTGGTGGTCTTGGGCGCAGCCATGCGCTTGCACTTGCTGCTCGGGGTGCAAAGGTTGTGGTTAATGACCTTGGGGGCGATGTGCACGGCGAGGGTGGCTCTTCGTCAGCGGCTGAAACTGTGGTAAAAGAGATCCTTGAGGCTGGCGGTGAAGCTTTTGCGCACGGCGCGAACGTGTGCGACGCGGGGCAAGTGGCTGACATGGTCAAACAGACAATGGACAAGTGGGGCCGCATTGACATTCTTGTGAATAATGCGGGTGTTCTGCGGGATAAGTCGTTTGCCAAAATGACCCTCGAAGACTTCAACTTTGTCTTGCAAGTCCATATTATGGGGTCTGTTACTTGCACAAAGGCTGTGTGGGAAATTATGCGGGAACAACAGTATGGCCGCATTGTCATGACGACCTCTTCCTCAGGGCTTTATGGTAATTTTGGACAGGCCAATTATGGCGCTGCAAAGCTGGGACTTGTTGGCCTTATGAATACGCTTTGTATTGAGGGCGCCAAGTACGGTATTCATGTGAATAGCCTTGCGCCAATGGCGGCTACGCGTATGACAGAGGGGTTACTCCCTGAAATGGCCCTTAAACTTTCAACACCAGAATCTGTGACAGCTGGTTTGTTGACATTATGTGATGAAGGTGCACCCAACCGCATGATTTTGTGCGCTGGTTCAGGGGGATATGCCAAAGCTATCATTTATGAAACCGAGGGTGTGTATTTGGGGCCAGATGAGCAAACACCAGAAAATGTGCGTGCTGCCATGGCCGAAATCAATAACCCTGAGGGACAAGCAGAACTCACTCAGGGTTTTGCACAATCAGAAAAATTTGTACGGAAGGCTGCTGCTTTCCTTGGTCAACAAAACGGATAAGGAGACGCATTATGCGTGAAGCAGTGATTGTATCCACAGCAAGAACCCCTATTGGTCGTGCGTATAGGGGTGCGTTTAATGCGACACTTGCACCAACACTTGGTGGGCACGCTATTCAGCACGCAGTTGAACGTGCGGGCATTGACGGCGCTGAAGTTGAAGATGTGATAATGGGGTGTGCTTTAACGCAAGGTACCGGCGGCGGTAATATTGGCCGTCTTGCAGCACTTCGTAGCGGTCTGCCAGTTACAGTTTCCGGCATGACAATGGATCGTCAGTGCGCCTCTGGCATGATGGCAATTGCAACGGCTGCAAAGCAAATTATTACTGACGGTATGGATGTTGCGGTTGGCGCAGGCCTTGATAGTATCTCTATGGTGCAAAACGAGCATATGAACACACATTATGCTGTGGACCCATCGCTCGTTGCAATGCACAGCAATGCCTATATGCCAATGTTGCAAACTGCTGAGGTTGTTGCCAGTCGCTATGGTATTAGCCGTGAAGCAATGGACGAATACGGCCTTCAGTCACAGCAACGCACAGCCGCCGCACAGCAAGCCGGTAAGTTTGATGCCGAGATTGTACCTCTTGCGACGAAAATGGGGGTGATGGATAAAGAAACCAAGAAAATTTCTTTTCATGATATCTGTTTGGAAAAAGACGAGGGTAACCGGCCAGAAACAACAGTAGAGGGCCTTTCTGGACTTCGTACAGTTGTTGAAGGCGGTACAATAACAGCAGGCAACGCGAGCCAACTTTCTGACGGCGCATCAGCTTCTGTGTTGATGGAAGCAAAAGTAGCTGAGAAAAAAGGACTGGCACCTCTTGGTATATACCGGGGTATGGCTGTCGCGGGTCTTGAGCCTGATGAAATGGGTATCGGGCCTGTTTATGCTGTTCCTAAGCTCCTTAAGAAGAATGGCCTCATGATGGATGATATTGGCCTTTGGGAGCTGAATGAGGCTTTTGCGGTGCAAGTTATCTATTGCAGGGATAAATTGGGTATTTCTGATGATATTCTGAATGTGAACGGCGGGGCAATCTCTGTCGGACATCCCTATGGTATGTCGGGTGCTCGTATGGTGGCGCATGCTCTCATTGAGGGTAAACGCCGCGGGGCAAAATATGTTGTGTGTACCATGTGTGTTGGTGGTGGTATGGGCGCAGCGGGTTTGTTTGAAGTAGCCTGATGAGTTCCCCATAATACTATAAGCAAAGACAGGGTACCTGTTTAATTCCCTGCCTCTTGAGGATGATATGATGAAAGCTGTTTTGTGCCAAGAACTTGGCCTTGCTGATAAACTTGTTGTTGCTGAAATTGATGCCCCTAAACCCGGTAAGGGAGAGGTGTTGCTGGATGTAAAGGCAGCTGGCCTGAATTTTCCAGATGTACTGATGATACAGGGGCTCTATCAATTTAGACCTGACCTACCGTTTGTACCGGGGGGTGAGGCTGCAGGGGTCATAACGGAACTTGGGGAAGGGGTTACGAATGTAAAAGTGGGTGACCGGGTAATTTTTACCAACCAAGTAGGTGGCTTTGCCGAGCAGGCTGTTGCGCATTCAGATAGTCTTGTGAAAATGCCTGATAGTATGCCTTTTGAAGTTGCTGCAGGTTTTACGATTACCTATGCGACCAGTTATCATGCGTTTAAGCAGCGTGCCGCCTTGAAGACGGGGGAGACTGTGTTGGTCCTTGGCGCTGCTGGCGGGGTTGGTTTAGCTGCTGTTGAGCTTGCTAAAGCGGCGGGTGCTATAGTTGTTGCCGCTGCGAGTAGTGATGAGAAGTTAGAGGTCTGTAAGGCTGCAGGGGCAGATGTTGGCATTAATTATTCTTCCGGTGACCTCAGGTCTCTTATCAAAGAGGCGACTGGTGGGAAGGGTATTGATGTTGTTTATGACCCGGTGGGTAGTGATTATACGGAAGCTGCGCTTCGCAGCTTGCGACCGGAGGGTCGGCTGTTGGTTGTGGGGTTTGCTGCTGGAGATATTCCAAAAATTCCCCTAAATCTTTGCCTTTTAAAGCAATGTTCAATCGTCGGCGTTTTCTGGGGTGGTTTTGCACGAGGTAATCCTGCGGCACAACATGAAAATATGAGGGAACTTTTTGATCTTTATGAAAAAGGCGCCATAAAACCACGTGTGGATGATTTATTTCCCTTAGAGCAGGTAGAAGACGCATTTTTGTGCCTGACGGAACGTCGTGCAAAAGGTAAAGTTATATTAAAACCGTAATTTCTAGACTTAAAAGTCTTGAAAATAAATTGGCATGGTATATCTCCTAGTCAAAAGATTTGAGGGATTTTATGAAAGCCCTACGGCTTATCGCTGGAAAAACGGCTATAAAACGGATTGAAGACCAAGGTTTAACGCCGAATCTTGTTCGTTTAATTTTGGGTGCTTCCGGAGGACCCAAATGGCTGGTCTTGCTAGGGCTTGATAAGTTAATTTTTGGGGAATGGCTGAAGGATGCGGACCATACAATTGATCTTGTTGGTTCCTCTATTGGTGCATGGCGCATGGCAAATGCTGCACATCCAGATGCAGCAGTGATAATTGATAAATTTATCGAGTTATATTTTCTGTTCAAAAATGAACACGGGAAAGACGCTGAAACACTGACAAAACGGTCCTATGAGTTTTTGAGAAATTTATATAGACCAGAAGATGTTACAGCTCTTTTGGGAAATAAACGCCGTAATTTAAATGTTGTTACTGTTCGTGCACGGACGATGCAAAACGCACCCTCAAAGTTAAAAGAAGGGGCAGGTATTCTTGCTTCTTTTGGGGCGAATAGCATCAGCCGCGCTCATTTAGCAAAATTCTATGAGCGTGTTGTCTTTTATTCAGGGAATGGGGTGCCTTGCCCCGGAGCTTGGACAGATTTTGAGCGCAAAGATGTGAAGCTTAGGCCAGATACTCTTGCCGATGTTTTGATGGCAAGTGGCTCAATTCCTTTTGTTGCTGATCCTGTTGTAAATATTATAGGAGCACCAGAGGGGGTATACCGGGATGGGGGGGTCATTGATTATCATTTTGATATTCCATGGCACATGGATGATGGGATTGTCTTGTACCCACATTTTTACGGGCATATTATACCCGGGTGGTTTGATAAAAAGAAAATTAATCGCCGCGCAAAAGGGCCAACATGGGATCAGATGCTTATGCTTGCTCCGAGTGATGAATTTGTTAAATCACTTCCTGGAGGGAAAATTCCGGACCGTAATAATTTCTCTGATATGTCAGATACGGACCGTTTGAAATATTGGACTATTGTTATTGGTGAGAGCGAACGGCTTGCTGATGAGTTTAATAAATGTCTTAGTGATCCGTCGACATTAATGCAGCGAATTGAAGCGGCACCAGAATAGAAAACGATTGTTTGTAGGCAGGATCACCCCTGAAACAGACAAGATACTTTAAATAGGGAAGTGGGAGACAGACGTGGCTGGACCATATAAAAATAGTGTTGGTTTTGACGAAAAGGATATGCTTGCCGAACACATGGGTGAGTTTGTCAACCAATGTGTTGCCAAGCACGGTGACAAGCCCGCCTTTAGCTGTGTCTTACCCACAGGGCACTCGAAAACCCTCACTTTTAGTGAAATAGGCCATTATTCTGATGCTGTTGCTGCTTATTTGCGGGAAGAATTAAGGCTGGTTC
>Ga0316209_1002859_pt1 | contig 12824 bp, 8 predicted proteins | sample 6monopyrite_MG_FD_204945 | JGI IMG/M metagenome (GOLD analysis project Ga0316209, IMG submission 204945) | Microbial mat bacterial communities from mineral coupon in-situ incubated in ocean water Damariscotta River, Maine, United States -... | ecosystem: Environmental > Aquatic > Marine > Coastal...
GTATGGGAAAAAAGCAAACTTATTCAAAGATGCTACCCCTTCCGGCGAAGATTTCCGCGAAGGATTAGCCGCTATTATAACGGTACGAATTCCGAACCCGCAGTTTGAATCGCAAACAAAAATTAAGTTGACAAATTCCGAAGTTGAAGGTTCGCTCGGTTCGCTCGTTCAGGAACAGTTGACCAAGTTCATGGAAGAGAATCCGCAACTCGCCAAGAAAATGCTTCAAAAAGGATTACTGGCAGCAGAAGCACGAGAAGCAGCGAAAAAACAGCGGGAAATGGTCCGTCGAAAAGGAGCGCTCACTACAGGGGGCCTGCCCGAAAAGCTGCGGGACTGCCGTTCTCGCGAACTTGAAATAACCGAATTGTACCTGGTCGAAGGGGACTCTGCAGGAGGCTCTGCCGATACCGGACGCGATTCCAACACGCAGGCAATTTTGCCACTACGCGGTAAAATTTTGAACGTCGAAAAAGCTCAATTAGTCAAAGTGCTCGATAATGCAGAAGTCACCAACATGTTCAAAGCGGTTGGGATACCGCCGGGAGCAGAGTTGGAAGATATCAGCAAAAGACGCTACGGAAAAATCATTTTAATGACCGATGCCGATGTCGATGGCTCGCACATTCGTACGCTTCTGCTGACGTTCTTATTCCGGCACATGCGACCCCTTGTGCAGGAAGGTTGTATTTATATCGCGCAGCCGCCGTTGTACCGGGTTACGCAAAAAAACAAAAAGTCTCGCTATGTTCAAACAAACGAACAGATGATGTCGGAATTGATCGGTCTAGCTCTTTCCAAAGCGAATCTTTTTTGTAAATCGGATAGTGTTGTTTTTGAAGGGGATAACTTTATTAAGCTTGTCGAGCTACTCAAAGAACTCGAAGAACCTCTCAGCACGATGGAACGCCGGGGAATATCGTTACGCTTTCTAATCAAAAGTGAATTGATCAAAGAAGGTCAACTCCCGCGGTATCAGGTTTTCCTGGGAAAAGAACAACATTGGTTCTACGACAAAGCAGAAATGGAAAACTTCCTGACAGAAGAAACACGAAAACGTGGCATCGAATTTGAAGTGGCCAACGATAAAGATGAAGTAGAACAGACAAACGAAGAATCAGCAGATGATGATCAGAATAAAAAAGTAACGCTTTACATGATCGACCTGCATGAAGTTCGCAAGATCAATGAACTGCTACGTCAGTTGAAAGATTACGGCATCGAAATTCACGATCTGGCACCAGCCGGCTTGAAGGGCGGGGAATCGTTCTTCCCGTTTGTGATTCGAACCGAAAAGAAAGAAGTGCCACTCGGTTCGCTGCGGGGTCTTTTGCAGACATTGCGCAAAGTCGGCGAAGATTTGATTCAGGGAAAAATTACCCGCTTCAAAGGACTGGGAGAAATGGATGCCGACGAACTTTGGCTCACTACGATGGATCCCGAAGCGCGTAATCTGCTGCAGGTCACGATGGAAGATGCAGCCGGCGCCGATGAAATTTTCCGAATTCTCATGGGCGATCACGTCGAACCACGCCGCGAGTTTATCGAAAAACACGCGCTCGATGTAACAGAATTGGACGTCTAAGCCGCGGAAACAAAGGTGTCAGGAACCGTTTATTTCTTTAATTTCGTTTATTTCTTTGTTTTTGGTGCAACTACACTGAAAACGGTTCCTGACACCTTTAATTTTGACACCTTTAATTTCGCGGAGAACAGAACAGTTTTTTGCATTGGGGAAATCGTGATGAATCAACTTGAATTTGCTGGCAAAACGGCACTGATCACGGGTGGTTCCAAAGGGATCGGGCGTGTTTGCTGTGAGCAACTGGCGGCAGCCGGGGCTGCGGTGATCGTCAATTATTCTTCCAGCGAGAAAGCGGCACTTGAAGTTGTTGAACAGATTGAATTAAGTGGTGGTTGCGCGATCGCGATTCAGGCAGATGTTTCCAGCATCGACGAAGTACAGGAAATGGTTCATGCAGCCGAGGAAGCATTGGGTCCGATTGAATTGCTTGTCAACAATGCGGGCATTTTCGATTATGTTCCTCATGATGAAACAACGCCCGACATCTGGCAGCGAACTCTCGATGTGAATCTCACCGGAACGTACAATGTTACCTGGGCCGTGAAGCCGGGGATGATTGAGCGGAGCTGTGGGAGTATTGTCAATATATCTTCCATTTCCGCATTACGACCGCGTCCATTATCGATTGCGTATGCGGTTAGTAAAGCCGGGATGATTTCACTCACGCAGAGTTTATCGGTCGCGCTGGCTAAAAATGGAATCCGTGTGAATGCGGTCGCACCGGGACTGATTGAAACCGATATCATTAGCGATGTCAGCCAAAGTGATATCGATAACTTGATCAACCAGACGCCGATGGAACGAATTGGACAGCCAAAAGAAATTGCAGATCTCGTTCTGTTTTTACTCTCTGATCGCTGCAGCTTCATGACCGGTCAAACTCTCGTCGCAAGCGGCGGGCGGGTGATGTTGCCGTAACTGGGATTGGTGGAAAGGCTGACCTGTTTTTGTTAGCCTGATGTGATGCACGCCACCGAATTTCTAAATCGATCGACTGATGAGCCGTTGCCGCCGATGATTGTTCTGTTTGGAGCAGAACGATATCTCAAGCAGCAGGTGCAGCATTCTGTTCTCGCCCAGGCATTTGGCGATGAAAAATCTGCTTCTGAACTTGCAACCATGCTTGAAGGACGCGACTGCGAATGGCGAGCCGTTTCTGATGAACTGAAAACGATTTCCATGTGGGGCGGTCAGCGGTGTGTCTGTATCAACGCTGCGGATGATTTCGTTAAAGCGAATCGTTCACAACTCGAAAACTATGCGGCGAATCCTGCGAAGAAATCGTTGTTTATTCTGGATGTCAAAAGCTGGCCGAAAAGTACGAAGCTGGCAAAAAAACTTGTCAAAACAGGTTTAGCCGTTGAATGTGCAGAACTGAAAGGGGCTCAACTGGTCGGCTGGGTGGGTAAGCATGCTCAAAGTAGTTACCAGAAAAAAATCCCTCGTCCTGCGGTTCAATTACTGATCGAACTGGCGGGAACTTCAATTGGATTACTTGATCGCGAATTGGATAAACTGGCTGCGTATGTTGGAACGCGGGAACAAATTACCGCAGAAGATGTGCATGCACTCGTGGGTGGTTGGCGGCTCGAAACGACCTGGGCGATGATCAACGGCGTGCGGGATGGACATCTTGATTCAGCATTGACCGAACTCGATAAACTGCTCACTGCAGGCGAAGCTCCGCAAAAACTTCTGGGAGGAATTTCGTTTGTTTATCGAAAAATGACCAAAGCGGTTCGTCTATCTGGCCCGAACAGACCACTGGCTGCATCGCTGAAAATGGCGGGTGTGTTTCCGAAAGAAATTCCTGCCAGTGAGGCGTATCTGCGAAAGCTTGGACGCCAAAAAGCCGAACAAATTCCGCAAATTCTTCTACAAACCGACCTCGGCATGAAAGGCGGCTCGACACTGCCGCCGCGTATTCTGATTGAAAAGTTACTTGTGGAACTCTCCCCCATTTCAGCGGCATGGCGCTAGCCGCCGGTCATCGGTAAACAACAATTGCCCCGCTTCAGACAACGCACAATACCGGCGGCTAGCGCCTTGCCGCTGACAATAAATTGAAATCAGGCAGTACTTGTTCGAGCGATATTTAATAATCCAAAGCGGCTCCGCCATCTGCTTCGATTGCCTGACCGGTCAGGAAGCTGCTTTGTTCTGATGCGAGAAACAGGCAGACTTGGCCAATTTCCTGCGGCGTCGCCATGCGGTTGAAGACCTGTAAAGAGGCTACTCGTTCCAAAGCAGATTGGGGATCATCCAGAGTTTCTGCCCACTCGTGCATCAGCGGGGTATCGACATTGCTGGGCAGCACCGCATTGACACGCACGCCCTGCTTCCCGGCTTCCAACGCGAGTGCTTTGGTGAAGCTGACTTGTGCTCCTTTTGTCGCTGCATAAGCGGTTGAAAGATGCTGACCAAGTACCGCCGTCATTGAAGAGATGTTGATGATCGTCCCTTTCGTTTTTCGCAAATGTGGCAGCGCATATTTGGCGCCGGCGTAAGTACTCATGAAGTTGACATTCATCAAGTGCTGCATTTGCTCAAGAGAAAAATCATCGATCGGCGTGGCTGGCGGATGAATCCCCGCATTGTTGATGATGGAATCGAGCTGCCCAAAATGCTCAGCGATATGATCAATACATTTTTTGAATCGGTCAAAATCGGAGACATCACATTCAAGAAATTGAACGGAGTTTTCCCGCTTGGCATTCAGCCCGGCTGCCAGTTGCTCCCCGGCTTGTCGATCCAGATCGAGCAAGCCGATGTTCCCGCCTGCTGCGTGAAAAACTTCCACACACCCGGCACCAATCCCTTTGGCTCCGCCAGTGATGATGACGCTTTGGTTACCAAAAAGCATGAAATGTTTCCTTGTACGACTTGTATAATTTATTATCTGTATCGTTTGAGGATGCCTGCCATCAAAAACCGGTCGTCCCTTCTTCTTCAGCCTCTGCTTTTAACACGTCTTGCTCATCCGTTGAAACCGGAAGGTCTTCCCCCTGAATGTAAGTTTTCCCCTGATAAAATTGCGACCAGATCACAAACAGAACCGCGGTCCCCAGCATGCAGGCGGTGAAAAACCAGTAGTATTGAACTTCCGTCAAATTTCTTGTGCCATCTTCGTTACGGATGAAGTGATTCACGATTGCAGTGAACAGGTTGCCGAAAGAAACGCTGAGCAGGTACAAGCCCATCACAAAAGATTTCATACGCTTAGGAGCCTGCGTGTATGAAAATTCCAATGCCGTAATAGAGATGAAAATTTCGGCAGCGGTTATTATCACATAAGCCCAGAAATGCCAGATAATATGTGGCGTTTCGCCCGCTTGTATTTGCGTTTCTATCCAGGCTGGTATAGCAAAAGCTGGAACGGTCAGAAACAAGCCGATTCCAATTTTGCGAAGCGGCGTCACTTTTATCACCTTCCTCATTAACGGGTAAATCACAAAAGTAAATAACGGGATGAAAAACATGACCAGAATGGGATTAATCACTTGCAGTTGCGAAGCAAGAATTTCGTGTCCCATGATAACTCGGTTCATCGAATTTGCCTGCGTCACCCAGGCGGAGGCTGTTTGATCGAATAACGCCCAGAACATGGCTACAAAGCAGTACAGCGGAATTAAATTGAGAATGGCAAGCAGGCCGGTTTTGCTGAACGTTTCAGAGAAGAACCGATTCCCCGCAGCAGGTATATGCACAAAAGTGTTGCGTCCCAACCAGAACATGAAGGTTGCAAGAGCCATCAATATGCCGGGAATTCCAAAAGCAAGTGCAGGACCAAATCGTTCCAAAATAATTGGAATTAGTAATGTAGAAGCTGCCGATCCCAGATTGATCGAAAAGTAAAACCACTGGAACACTTTGCTGAGCAAATGATGATTCCTCTTCCCGAATTGATCCCCCACATGAGATGAGACACACGGCTTAATTCCTCCTGAGCCAATCGCAATAAGAGCCAGCGCGATTAACAGTGTCTGTCTTGGTTCTATCCCAGTTAGTTGAGGCAAATCAACCAAAGCCATCACCGCATGACCAAGGCAATAAACAATCGAAAGGCAGATGATGATCTTATATTTTCCGAATAGCCAGTCCGCTAAAACGGCACCGATAATCGGAAAGAAATAGACGGCTGTTACAAATCCGTGAACCCATTCACGGGCTTCCACTTCACCCATCGGGCTAATGCTGCCGGAGGCATCCAGAAGATACTTTGTCATAAAGACCGTCAAAATCGCCTTCATGCCGTAAAAGCTGAAACGCTCTGCGGCTTCGTTGCCAACGATATACTTAATTCCCGGCGGCATCGTTTCGATATCAAAGGGCTTTGTCGCTGGCTGAATTTTTTCCATTAACTCGCTTTCCATACTTCTAATAACGACCAATTTCCAAGGCTCAAATGAGAATAAGGCTGGCAGAAAACAGCCATGCAGAGGTTCGTGCAAGATTCCCCTGAATAGTTTCCTGAACGGTTTGTGATTCAGTGAGCTTCACAGAATAGAGAAGTTGCGCTGTCTGGTCGAGACCGATTTATCTAAAAAGGCGTAGGGAGGCACATTGGGGTTTGCGCATTCCTTGTAGCTACCGTCGCCAGACGGTGGAGGTCATGCTATTCCCAGCGAATCTACGATTTAGCCCGGGCTATTCACGAATAAAACAGCCGCAACGCGCAATCGTCCGGTTCATGCGACGATGGAAGAAACCGTGGGCTAGCGCCCAACGGCTGATAAATAATTCGGTTACGACTTGACCGGGTTGTGAAAACGGGAAGTTATTTCAGTACAGAATTTTACCCGGCAAGAAATGCTGCCAGGCGATCTAGTCCCACTGAAAGAGTTTCGATATTTGTTGCAAACGAAAGTCGCACGAAACCGGGGGCTCCAAAAGCATCGCCAGTGACGAGCGCCACTTGTGCCTGTTCCAGTAGCGCGGTGCAGAAGTCGGTAGCGTTATCGACGGTGACTCCTCCCTGAAGTGGCTTGCCGAAGTATTTCGATACATTGAAGAACGCATAAAACGCACCGCCCGGCTCAACAAAACTGAGTTCGGGAATCTCTCGCAGGCGTCCGAGAGTATAATCTCTACGTTTGATGAACTCGCCCAGCATTTGCGAAACAGAATCTTGCGGACCGGTTAAGGCAGCGATTGAAGCGTACTGCGAAATACTGCACGGGTTGGAAGTTTGCTGAGATTGCAACTTGTTGATCGCCTTAATCAATTCGGGATCGCCAATCGTCCAGCCAATTCGCCAGCCTGTCATCGCGTACGCCTTGCTGACACCATTGACAACAATCGTACGGGAAGCAATTTCATCTCCCATAGTCAACATGCACTTTGTTTCCCAGCCGGGATAAACAAGTTTGTCGTAAATTTCATCGGAAAGGATGTAAATATTTTTTTCAACGGCTAACTCGCCGATTTGCCGCATCAGTTCGATGGGATAAATCACGCCGGTCGGATTGCTCGGACTGTTAAGTATGATCATTTTTGTGCGACCCGTCGTTTTCGCAGCTATGTTTTCCAGACTCGGACAAAAACCTTCTTCTTCGCTGGCAGTTACCAGAACGGGAACGCCGCCAGCCAGTTCAACCAAGGCACTGTAACTGACCCAATACGGAGTTGGAATGAGAACTTCATCGCCGGGATGTAGCATCGCGGTCAGGACATTATGAATGGAGTGCTTCGCCCCGTTGGAAACAACCACGTTTTCCGGTTTGATCGATAAATCGTAATCTCGAAACGCAGCCTCGCAAATGGCCTGCTTCAATTCGATAACCCCACCAGCGGGCGTGTAATGCGTTTTCCCGGAATTCATCGCTTCAATGGCAGCTTCGCGAATATGTTCGGGGGTGATAAAGTCCGGCTCTCCGAGTGTGAATTCGTAAACATCAACGCCACTTGCTTTCAACTCTTTCGCTTTGGTAGCGGCAGCAATTGTGGCAGAAGATTTGAGGGAGGCAACAGCGGGGGAAAAGTCCATGAATCTCGGTCCGTGGTTAATATTCTCGTTCGATACAGGGAATAACTGCATTCCTGTTTTCACGATTGTGGGCAAGAAATTCCTTGCGTCAAGTCGGTCCCGCCATTTTGTCGGCTGGTTCTTCAAATCTCACCCGCAAGTATGCTGATGGAGTAAATAAAGAGGCATTTGTTGATGCGTCATCGTGCGATGAGTTTTTTTGTGCATCAGGGCATGAACCATTTCCCCGTTTGTTCGTTAGTAATTTTAGAGTTTATATGATATCTTGTTCATGTAGATGTGATTTGCAGTAGGCGAATCCGTATCGGTAATCACTTTTCCCATTGGTTAATGAAGGCAGGTTGTTCGCAGGGTCCGCTATTGCGGATCCTACGTCAAAAATGTTATTTTTGCCTACAGAATGTGGTTAAGATAGATTTAGAATAATTAGTATTTTCCAGCAAGGGAACCAGTTAATGACATTAAACAGTGATGTGGCTTCACGTAAATTGCTCGATTTTTCCGCTGAGCAAAAACAAAGTGAAATTGGAAATATCAAAGTCGGTGGCAAGCCTGGAATGACGCCAACTGCGTTGATCGGATCTATTTTTTATCACGGTCATAAGGTATTCATTGATGAAGATAAGGATGAATTTGATCTCGCTGCCGTCGAACAGTTGGTCAAACAGCAGGATGAATGGTCGCAGCGGACTGGCAATCCCTGCATGCTGGATGTTGTCGGGGCAACTCCTGAAGCCTTGTGTACTCATCTGGAAGTGATTTCCAGTCTGAGCGAAACTCCCATTCTTTTGGATGGCACAACATCCGATGTTCGCTTGGCAGGATTGGAATACGCAGCGAAAGCGGGTCTGATGGATCGCATTGTTTACAATTCGATTCAACCGGAAATCCAGGATGACGAATGGGCAGCGATTCGGGAATTCGGTTTGAAGCACGCTTTGATTCTTACTTACAACATGATGGATTTCACCGCAAAGGGGCGCGTGCAGTCTGTCCAGGATCTTCTTCCCAAAATTAAAGAGGCCGGCATTGAAAATGTGCTTGTCGATACTTGTGTTCTTGATCTGGCAACATTGGGGCAGGCCTTCAGTGCAATTTTTGACGTCAAGGAAAAATTCGGCGTCCCTGCAGGAGGAGGAGTTCACAATGCCGTTGCCATGTGGGGCGGGTTGAAAACTAAAATGGGAGAGCAGGCTGAAAAACCTTGCATTGCCTCGGTTTGTGCAGCGACAGTAGCGATCGGTGCAGATTTCGCTCTTTATGGACCGGTTGAAGATGCCCAATATGTCTTTCCGGCTGTTGCGATGGTTGATACCGCGCTCAGTCAACTTCACATGGAGTACGGTATCCGTCCCGATGCGAATCATCCCCGGTTCAAAATTGGATGAAATTCAACGAGTTTTTTCTATGTTGCTTTTGCAATTTGCTCTGCAATGAGCATCGCTTTAAGGCCATCATCCGGCGTGATCGAGGGAGTTATTCCGGACTGCAAACATTGTACAAAATAGGCGTCTTGCTGTTCGTGTCCCCACATGCGTGGGCCAGGTTCTTTCACATTCCATTCGGTTCTGGCGGGGTCTTCTCCCAGAAGAATTACTTTATCGTTATCGGTCGCCTGCAGCACGCAGGTATTATCACCAACAACTTCCAGACTGGAACCGGCGGCTGAGCAGGCAACCGAACCGCTGTACTGCAAACATCCCGACATACCATTGGCAAGTTTTACCGTTGCGGTCGCATCGTAGCCGAGCGTTCCGCCGAACTGCTCCAGTTTTGTGTAGTTGACTGTTGAATGCACCTGCGTGATTTCAGACTCAAACAACCAGCGAAACAGATCAATCGACCAGACCGCCAGCGTGAACAGTGGACCTCCGGAAACATCGACGTTCCACATCCAGGAATCGGGAGTCCATTGAGTTGCTAAATCACTTGCAGGAATGAATTCCCGATAGGTCACTGCCGATGGTTTACTGATGGCTCCCTGCTGGATCATCTGTTTCACTTTGACGAAATTTGGCGTGAAGCGAAATGTCAAACTTGGCATCAGCACCACACCTTTTTTCCGGGCAGCCTCGGTCATCTTTTCCGATTCTTCCAAGCTGACCGCCAGAGGCATTTCGCAAAGTACGTGCTTGCCCTGTTCAATGGCAGCCATTGCGACTTCACCATGCAGCGGAGTCGGCACAGAGATAATCACTGCGTCGATATCAGGATCGCAAACCAGTTCCCTGTAATCTTTGTACCCTTTAGGAACTTCATGTTTGGTAACCGCCCGGTTTCGCCGGTAGTCATCCGGATCAGCCACTGCAACAAGATTGGCTTGTTCGATTGTCTTCAAGCCGGGCACATGCGCCCCTCTTCCAACAAAGCCACATCCAACGACTCCAACACCAATTTTCGACATCTTCAGGCTCCTGGAATATTACCCTTGTCTTGTTAAAATATCGGTCAAACAATTACTGTTGGAGCCATTACCTGGTGCTGGCTTTATACCAGAACGATTGCCAGTATTTTTCGTCTGTCTGGTAAACATCAATGGGGTCATTCGGCCCCAGGTTTTTGGGTAAGATGTCAAAGCGTTTCATTTCTCGAATGTAGTATTTATTTGGTCGAAAACCGGGCATGTCAAACCGTTTTTCTTTGGCGAGCTGGTTTGCTGATGCTCGAATTGATTGAAGAATTGACTGGTACAGCGGATCGGTCGTTTCTTTGAAGACATCGTTGCCACACAGTGCGAAACCGCCTTGTTGTTTTGCCAGCGGAGCGCGAAGCAATAACGATTTTTCGGGATGTGAAAGGTTGCAATGAGATTGCAAAACAGGGAAATTCAACTCCGTTGCCTTTGGTCCCTCTTTCTTTTTATTGCTGTGGCAACTGCCACACCGTTTGGCCAACTGCGGATAAGGTAATGCAGCCGGGTACATTCCACTGCCCAGGGCGGCGTAAGTTCCGGGATAAGTGGCACTGGTGTCAATCCAAAGTCGGATCGTTTTCTGTTCTCGTTCGCTTAATTGAACGTCATGATGTGTACCATCAATAAATTGCATCAACCGACTGGCTGAACTGCCAATTGTTCGGGGAGCACGGTTGGAATAAGGCTGATTACGTCCGTCCGCCACGAGAGTCTGTTTAACCATCGTCCAATAACTGATGGAATATTTTGGCGTGTGATCACCACTGAAATCGAGACCGCCTTCACGCCGGTCCGGGTGATGACATTCGACACAATGCTGATCCAGAATTGGTTGGACATCACGCGGATAATCCAAAACAGAGGGGACATCGCTGATGGGAGCCACTTTGTGGGGCGGCTTCATCAAAGCCATCAAACTTTGGCCAACCGGAGCCGTATGCGAACGCTGTTCGTGGCAACCGATACAACTGGTTCGTTCGCCTGGCTGAATGGTGACAAAACTTTGCATCCGCTTGACTGATAAATCGTCTTTATCCAAAGCAACCAGAAACAACGATCTGAGTGCAGGAAGTTCCATATACGCTGAACCGTCCGGCTCGACAGGCACGGTTCCCAGAATTCGAGCCATCGCAAAGGTGCCGCCTATGCTTAATGGTTCCATGCCGCCGGAAAAATGAACCGGTTCGGGAAGCTGTTCCAGAACCAATAGTTTTTTTATTTCTCCCGGTTTAATCCCTTCCATATTGCGACCGTTGTAAATATCAGTCAGTACCAGTTCGCCCGTTTCTTTGGAAAGATCTGTGTGAGAACGAATGATCGGTTCTCGTTTTCTTGCACGAATCGGGCGCGGTTCATGGCACTGCATCTGCCTTTGGTTAGCTGGCAGTTCATAAACCAGTTCTTTGTTGCCCTGGCCATCCATGACGAAAATGCCCTTTGGGTTAGCGACCAGAAAACAGTTTTCAGTGATCGCGTACGGATCACGGTACAACTCATTCCCTTTGCTGATTTTTTTCGTTACCGGACGAACATCTGGCCCCGCACTGGGATCGACAATTGTGACGTGTCCCATGTGCTCGGGCATTCCGTGACCGGGCGAAAACGAAGCGACCACTTTGTTTGTATTCGGAATCGATTTGGCATCCAGCATCGCGACGCCGCCAAATTCATTCCCGTACCAGATCATCTGACCGGTGCCATCTGGATTGATGGTCCACAAATGATGAAAATGGACCTGAGAGCGATCTACATATTCCCAACGCATGTAAAGCACGCGACCATCAGCCAAAACCCAGGGCGTATTGTCGTGATCGTTGTTGCTTGAAATCATACGGATGTTGCTGCCATCTGCTTCGCAGCGGTAAAGCGTCGCGACCCGGCTGAACCAGCAGTTGACGAACCGCCGACATCGACTTGAACCAAACATGATCCCGCCATCGGGCAGGTAAGTCGGTTCGATATCATCATCTGGTCCTTCGGTCAGTTGTGTTAAACCAGTTCCATCGATATTGATTTCATAAAGGTGATAAGTTTCCGTTCCCCCTTTGCGATAAGAAAAAAGAATCTTTGTTCCGTTGTAATGCAATTGAGGGTCTCGCACGCCTCCCTGTGGATCGTCCAGCAGCACCTTCAGTTTTTTGGTGCGCAAATTCAATCTGCACAATCTCCCGCCATCCCCATAACCTCGTAATGTTTCGTCAAGAAGCGATTTCCCAAACGCACGCTTGGGGCCATCTCCGTAATCGCAGCTGTAATTTCCAAAACTGACGTACCAATGATCTCGCCCCGAAACGCGCGTCGCAAAGACAATATCCTCCACGCCCTCCATCGGACCATCGAGAAGGTTTGTCAGCAACTTTCCGGGGACGCCGCCAGAAGCATCTGCTGCCAAAGCAGGGTCTGTTCCTGCCGAGAAAAGAAAACCAGTTACAATCAGCAGCCTGATGCAAGACCATATTATCGTATGAATATTCATGGTGATCGAATCCTTTTCATCTTACTAACCCGGCGCAGCCGGAACCAAACAGGAAAAACAAATTAACCACAGAGACTATAACCACAGAGACTCAGAGATCACGGAGAAAAAAACTCTCGCAAAGACGCGGCGACGCAAAGAATTATCCGCATCGTCTGCAGCAGTTTGGTATTCAATCCACTTATTCAAACTGCTCATTTAATCTGCTTAAATACTTTTCTTTTTTCCTTTGCGTCACCGGTGTGCCAGGTAAGTTTGTTTGTTCTTTTTAGTTGAAAGGTACTGAATATGGTAAATGCTTGTGAGCCATAAAGTCAACAGGGCATCGGGTGGAGTAATCTGCTTTGGTGAAGCCCCTGACGAC
>Ga0316209_1002860_pt1 | contig 12812 bp, 9 predicted proteins | sample 6monopyrite_MG_FD_204945 | JGI IMG/M metagenome (GOLD analysis project Ga0316209, IMG submission 204945) | Microbial mat bacterial communities from mineral coupon in-situ incubated in ocean water Damariscotta River, Maine, United States -... | ecosystem: Environmental > Aquatic > Marine > Coastal...
TCAAAGAAATGGACGATGCCGATTAGAAACTGGAAAGAGGCCATGAATCACTTTATGATTGTATTTGAGGAGCAGTTAGCTCCTCATGTTTGAAACGGGCAGTTACACAGAATTATTTACAGCCTCTCAATCCGAGACACTCGATGATGTCCAATACTCGCTTCTTCAATATAAGAAATCGTTAACTCATTCCCAACCGTATCACTAATTTTGTTAGCCGCCCACAACAGGGTTCGCAACTGCCCACTGCTTTGAATGGTTACGTTGACGTTAGAATCCGCCGTATTCCCAAACTCTATCGTTCTGCCAGACTTCGTTTCCACAACAAAGTAGCCTGGGCCATCAGCAGCTGCGCCATAAGAGGTAATCCTGGAAAAAGATTCAACTTCGGTACGGTATTCCGCGCCACTAGCACCATAAGGCAACCCATTCACCACCACCAGACGCTGACCACCGAGGCAGTAACGGTCTGTCGCGTCCAGTTTCACACCTTCCTTAACACCGTCCTGCGCATATGTTTTGGGACAACGGGTAATCGCTGAAAGACCCGCGAGCGACCACCCCATACCGAGCAGGCCATTGCCACCCTGACTGTTGTAAGCCAGCGCAAGCCCCGGTTGCAGACCTGCAATACCCGGCGGCACATCAATGGGAATGGTATAGGTCGCCGCCCCTGACGGGCTGGCTGAAAACGAGCCTTTAACAGCACCATAAAACGGGGTTTCAGCTTGAGCTGATAATGAAAAAAGGGAAATTGGAATGGCAACCAGCAGTAAAAACTTCCGAATAGCCAACCCACCCACACGCCCAAACACTCTAGTGATCCCCATCATCAGCCCCGCCCTATGCTTTAGTTTGTTTTTAATTTTTAATACACATTATGTGATCATAATATAAATAACAACTGTAAAATTTTACAGTTGTTATTATTAATATATTCTTATATAGATTTAGGATTACGAAAAACCGATTGCGTACAAACAGCTGCCAACTAATCATGACAACTCATCTGAAAAAAAGTAGAACCATTAACTACTCTGATATTGCTGAAATAGATAACAAAATAAGGTACCCACAAGTCGCCCGCATAGGACTTCGCGCAATCCGGGCAAGACTATGTCCACAATAGCGCCCAATTCCGCTTACGCTGCATCCGCGTCACAAGCCAACAAATGAGTTGAATCTGGTTTTTTATGATTATATTCGATCCGATATAGTGAAATAAGACTTTCCCGTCTACTCACTATTAAACGCCATGAAATTACTCTTGACATAGTACCATATAGTGGTACCATAAAACGATGAAGCGTAAGCATCAAAAAACATTAACGCTAATCTACAAACGACCCACTAGCGGCAATATCCCATGGGTGGATATTGAGTCTTTACTTAAGGCGCTAGGCGCAGAGGTGTCTGAAAGGGCCGGGTCGCGGGTTGCCGTAGTGCTTTTTGGCGAAGTTCGAGTATTTCACAGGCCACATCCTTCACCCAATACGGACAAAGGAGCAACTGCGAGTATTCGTAAGTGGTTAGAATTATATGAGGTGAAACCATGAATATGATGGAAATTAACGGCTATAAGGCAAAGATTGAATATGACCCTGAACTTGATCAATTTCGAGGAGAAATTCTTGGGCTAAATGGAAGCGCAGATTTTTATGGGAAAACGCCAGCTAGCCTTAGAAAGGAATTCAGGCATACATTAAAGGTATTTCTTGAGGTTTGTGAAGAAAAAGGCATTCATCCAACTAAAAATTATTCGGGTAAGTTTAATCTCAGAATTCCTTCCCGATTGCACCGTGAAATAGCGGCACGAGCTACGGCCTCAGATAAAAGTATTAATGAGTGGGTATCCGAAATACTTAAACGTTCAATCAACGAATAAAATTTGGCGTATTACCAGCTGTTCCAACGAACCAGACAGATAGTCATACCCACGAAAAATAGACACACTACTTTGCTCACAGCAGCTGGAGCAGTCGCTTGCTTCAGAATGACTGCTGGATAGAAAATGAGGGTAACTCCCGGAATTTCACCCAGGAGCCACGCATCTTGTGAAGAGTGGTGGAAATTACTTCTCCACCTGCGACACATCCCGCACAGCACCCTTCGAAGCACTGGTCGCCATCGCAGCATAAGCGCGCAGTGCGGCACTCACTTTACGCGTACGATTTTCTTCTGGTTTCCACGCAGCGGCGCCCTTCGCTTCCATCGCGGCACGACGCACAGCAAGTTCATCATCAGTGATCGCAACATTGATCGTCCGGTTAGGAATATCGATCTCGATTGTATCGCCCTCTTCGATCAGCCCAATCGCGCCGCCTTCGGCCGCTTCCGGTGAGGCGTGGCCAATCGACAGCCCTGAAGTACCACCAGAAAAGCGGCCGTCGGTGATCAGTGCGCACGCCTTGCCGAGCCCCTGCGATTTGAGGTAACTGGTGGGGTAGAGCATCTCCTGCATCCCCGGTCCGCCGCGCGGCCCTTCATAACGAATGATGACAACATCGCCCGCCACGACTTCATCAGCAAGGATCGCTGCGACAGTACTCTCCTGACTCTCAAAGATGCGCGCCGGCCCGCTGAATTTAAAGATGCTTTCATCCACCCCGGCGGTCTTCACCACACAGCCATCCACCGCAATGTTGCCGTACAGTACCGCGAGGCCACCTTCGCTGCTATAGGCGTGTTCCATGTTACGAATACAGCCCTTTTCGCGATCGAGGTCGAGGTAATCCCAACGTTTTTCCTGACTGAACGCCTGCTGCGTCGGTACATTACCGGGCGCGGCCTTAAAGAACTTGTGCAGCTGCGGCGCATCGGAACTGATGACATCCCACTTCGCCAGCGCATCACGCAGCGTGGGCGCATGCACCAGTGGCACATCGCGATTGAGCAGCCCGCCGCGGTCGAGTTCCGCCAGCGTCGCCATCACGCCGCCGGCGCGATGAAAGTCTTCCATATGATAGAGCTGCGTGCTCGGCGCAAGCTTGCACAGCTGCGGCACTTTACGTGACAACCGATCGATATCATCAACCGTGAAATCGACCCCGGCCTCATGCGCGGCGGCCAGCAGATGCAGGATAGTATTAGTCGAACCACCCATCGCAATGTCGAGACACATCGCATTTTCAAAGGCGGCCTTATTCGCAATGCTGCGCGGCAGTACCGATACATCGTCCTGTTCGTAATAGCGCTTGGCGAGATCGACCACCAGTCGACCCGCACTCAGAAAGAGCGCTTCGCGATCGGCATGGGTCGCCAGCATCGAACCGTTGCCAGGCAGTGACAGCCCCAACGCTTCGGTGAGGCAGTTCATCGAATTCGCAGTAAACATGCCGGAGCAGGAGCCGCAGGTGGGGCAGGCGGAACGCTCCATCGTCATTACGTCTTCATCAGAGACATTTTCATCAGCCGCCGAGACCATTGCGTCAACCAGATCAAGATGTATCACTTTCCCATGAATGACCGCCTTGCCTGATTCCATCGGACCGCCGGAGACAAACACTACCGGAATGTTCAGCCGTAGCGCGGCGTTCAACATCCCCGGGGTGATCTTGTCGCAATTGGAGATGCACACCAGCGCGTCGGCGCAGTGGGCGTTAACCATATATTCGACTGAATCGGAGATCAGCTCGCGCGATGGCAACGAATAGAGCATGCCGTCATGCCCCATCGCAATGCCATCATCAACCGCAATGGTATTGAATTCTTTTGCGACTCCGCCCGCCTTCTCGATCTCACGCGCGACCAACTGCCCCATATCTTTTAGATGGACATGGCCCGGCACAAACTGGGTAAACGAGTTGGAGATCGCGATGATCGGTTTATCGAAATCACCATCTTTCATACCGGTGGCGCGCCACAATGCGCGGGCACCGGCCATGTTGCGGCCATGCGTGGTAGTACGGGAACGATATGCGGGCATTGGGAACCTCTGAAAACAGTCTAAATGAAAGGCGCTAAGATAGCAGATTTGAGCGATTGACGCGATTAGCACGAGACTGCACCGGCAACTTAGGCGCTACGCACGAAATAGCGTAAAATCCCACGCTTTAGTAGCACTGAAGGCGACTCAGTACGATGCAACCCTCCAAAATTGAAAAGAAGCTGCTGCACTACATCGGCAAGACGATCTCGGATTACAACATGATACAGCGCGGCGACCGCGTAATGATCTGCCTCTCCGGCGGCAAGGATTCGTTTACGATGCTGACGCTGCTCAACAAGCTGCGCATCCGCTCGCACAATAAATTCGAGCTGTTTTCGTACACGCTTGATCAGGCACAACCCGGCTGGGACGATAGCGCGCTGCGCGCATGGCTGGAGGCGAAACAGATCCCCCACTTCGTCGAAACGAAAGACACCTATTCGATCGTCATCGACAAAGTCGAACCCGGCAAGACCTACTGTTCGATGTGTTCGCGCCTGCGCCGCGGCAACATCTATCGTTATGCGGGCGACAACGGTTTCAACAAAATCGCCCTTGGCCACCACCGCGACGACCTGATCGAGAGCGCACTGATGTCGATGCTCTACAGCGGCGAGATCCGCTCAATGCCGCCCAAATTATTGACCGACAGTAAACGTCACATCGTGATCCGCCCGATGGCGCTCTGTCAGGAGCAGGACATCGCCGCGTATGCGGAAGAGCAGCAGTACCCGATCATTCCGTGCAACCTGTGTGGCTCACAGAAGAATATGACACGCACCAAAGTGAAGCAGTTGATCCGTGATCTCGCGGCCGATAATCCCAAGGTGCCAAGCAATATGCTCAATGCGCTGGGCAACATACAGCTCAGCCAGTTACTGGATAAACGGCATCAGGACTTTGTTAATCTTGAATCACAGATGGTGCCGATGAATGCGAGTCAGGATGAGAATGCTGCGCCGCAGCAACAAGTTGGGTAAACTCAGCAACCACTGGACTCTAAAAGCCCTTGGAATAACTTAAACCCGTCATTCCGGCGAAGGCCGGAATCCAGCAGCAGGCCTGCGCTAGAGCCTCTGGATCCCGGCCTTCGCCGGGATGACGAACAAAAATCAATAGCGCAAGTGGAGCACCACGTGCCAACGAAACCGCAAAACAAAAAAGAGATGCAGCAGTTTGTCGACGGCTTTCGTCAGTCGGCACCGTACATCAACGCCTTTCGTGGCCGCACCTTTGTGATTGTGTTTGGCGGCGAGGTGGTGGCGGATGAACAGTTCGCCACCCTCACCCATGACATTGCGCTGCTCAATAGCCTCGGCATTCGGCTGATACTGGTCCACGGCGCGCGGCCGCAGATCGAGCAACGGCTGCTGGCACGCAACATCGCTTTCGAATACGTCAACGGCCTGCGCATCACCGACGATGCCGCACTCGCCTGCGTCAAAGAGGCGAGTGGTACAGTGCGCCTTGAGATCGAGGCGCTGCTTTCGATGGGACTGGCCAACTCGCCGATGGCGGGGGCGCGCATCCGCGTGGCATCGGGCAACTTTGTCACGGCACGTCCACTTGGTATTCGTGACGGCATCGATCACCTGCACACCGGCGAAGTGCGTCGGATCGATTTTGAAGCGATCGAACATCAACTCGACGAAGGGGCGATTGTACTGCTGTCGCCCACTGGTTACTCACCGACCGGCGAGATCTTCAACCTCACTGCGCTGGAAGTGGCCACGGCGGTCTCTGCAGCGGTGAAGACAGACAAACTGATCTGCCTGATCGACGGTAATGGGCTACTCGACAGCCGCAAGCGGCTGCTGCGTCAGCTCACACTGAGCGATGCCGTCGCCACGCTCGAAGGTAAACGCAAACTCCCCGACGAGATCATCGAACCGTTCCGCGCGGCGGTACAGGCGTGCCGTTACGGCGCGCGGCGCGCCCACCTGATCAACCGCCACCGCGATGGCGCGCTGCTACAGGAGCTTTTTACCCGTGATGGTGTCGGCACACTGATTACTGCGGATGACTATGAAGGGATGCGACACGCCACGATTGATGATGTCGGCGGCATCCTCGCACTGATTGAGCCACAGGAGTCGGCAGGATTGCTGGTACGTCGCACCCGTGAAAATATCGAGATGGAGATTGGTGACTTTATTGTGGTGGAACGCGACGGCATGATCATCGCCTGTGCGGCGCTCCATTCTTTCAGCGATGAGTCGGCCGGTGAGCTGGCTTGCCTCGTGGTGCATCCCGATTATCAGGGCAGGGGCTATGGCGACAGCCTGCTCGGCGCGATCGTACGCAGTGCCGCTGAACTGAAAATCACGCACCTGCTGACCCTGACGACACGCGCCACCCACTGGTTCCGCGAACGTGGTTTTATCAATACAGATATCAAATCGCTGCCGGTGAAACGGCGTGAACTGTATAATTTTCAACGTAATTCGAAGGTGCTGCTGAAAATAATCGATGGCTAACGCGCGCCATCTGTCACCGCCCCTCAACGATAAACCCCTATAAAATCAAAGGGGTTATCGTTTTTAAATAACGTCAATAGTCCAATCACGGCCAAATTCGCGTATACTTACCCCCCGATTCAGCAGCAATACCGCGACGTCCCGTTCATTATGCAAAAAGCTACTCATCTGTTTTCACATCGCCCCTTCTGGGCAGAGCGTTTTGGCATCGCGCCAGAACTGCCGATGTCTCGCGCTGAAATGGATAACCTCGGCTGGGACAGTTGCGACATCATCATCGTCACCGGCGACGCCTATATTGATCACCCCAGCTTCGGCATGGCGCTGCTCGGCCGCCTGCTTGAAGCGCAGGGCTTTCGCGTCGGCATCATTGCACAGCCCGACTGGCAGGATGCCAGCGCCTTTCAGGCACTGGGCAAACCGAATATTTGTTTTGGTATTACCGCTGGCAACATGGATTCAATGGTCAACCGCTACACCTCTGACCGACGCACGCGTAGCAACGACTCATACACCCCTGATGGCGCGCCCGGCAAACGCCCCGATCGCTCGGTGATCGTCTACGCACAACGCGCACGTGAAGCATTCAAAGGGGTACCGATCATCATTGGTGGAATTGAGTCGAGTCTGCGCCGCATCGCCCACTACGACTACTGGTCCGATAAAATACGGCGCTCGATCCTGCCCGACTCTAAAGCAGACATGCTGATTTTTGGCAATGCAGAGCGCGCCTTTGTCGAAGTGATGCATCGTCTCGCCAACGGTGAAGCGATCGATCAGATCAAAGATGTGCGCGGCACCGCCTTTATGACGCAGCAGATTCCGGATGACTGGGCCGTCAAAGATTCCTCGCAGGTTGATAAGCCGGGGCGCATCGAACAGCACCTCGATCCGTACGCCCAGGAAGCCGCCTGCAGCACCCAGGGTAAAGAGGCCGCTACTAACGATCCCGACACCAAAGTGGTGCAGTTTATCCCGCGGGTGCAGAAGACCGACCGCAGCAAAACGGTACTGCGTCTGCCGAGTTTTGATCAGGTACTCAATGACAAAGTGCTGTACGCGCACACCTCGCGCGTCTTCCATCTTGAGACCAACCCCGGCAATGCGCGCGCACTGGTGCAGCAACACGGCAAACGTTACGTGTGGCTCAACCCGCCGCCGATCCCGCTGGAGAGTGACGAGTTTGATCGCGTCTTTGAGCTCTCCTATACACGCAAACCGCACTCCTCTTATAAAGATGCAAAAATGCCTGCGTGGGAGATGATCCGTCATTCGATCAACATCATGCGCGGCTGCTTTGGTGGCTGTACCTTCTGTTCGATCACCGAACATGAGGGGCGCATTATCCAGAGCCGCTCGGAGGATTCGGTCATCCGCGAGATCGAGACCATCCGCGATACCGTGCCGGGTTTTACCGGTAATATCTCCGACCTCGGCGGTCCCACGGCCAATATGTACCGCCTGCGATGCAAAACCGAAGAGATTGAATCGTCCTGCCGCCGGCTGTCGTGTGTCTACCCCGACGTCTGTAGCAATCTTAATACCGACCATAAACCGTTGATCAATCTCTACCGCCGTGCGCGCGCCCTGCCCGGCATCAAAAAGATCTTCATCGCCTCGGGGCTGCGCTACGATCTGGCGATTCGCTCGCCGGAATACGTCAAAGAGCTGGTGACGCACCACGTCGGCGGCTACCTCAAAATCGCGCCGGAACATACCGAAGAAGGGCCGCTAAGCAAGATGATGAAGCCCGGCATCGGCTCCTATGATCGTTTCAAACAGATGTTCGATAAGTACTCGAAACAGGCGGGCAAAGAGCAGTACTTAATCCCCTACTTCATCTCGGCTCATCCGGGCACAAAGGATGAAGATATGTTACAGCTCGCACTGTGGCTGAAGAAAAACAACTTTAAACTTGATCAGGTGCAGGCCTTTATCCCTACCCCACTGGCAATTGCCTCGGCGATGTATCACTCCGAAAAAAATCCGTTGCGTAAGGTTGATCGCAAGTCAGAACAGGTCATCACCCCCAAGGGTGAAAAGCAACGCCGTCTGCACAAGGCCTTTCTGCGCTATCACGATGCGGAAAACTGGCCGATGCTGCGCGAGGCACTGAAGAAGATGGGGCACGCCAACCTCATCGGCAATAGTAAACAGCACCTGATACCCCTATGGCAGCCTGAGGGAACCGGGGGCGCCGACAAAGGGGGCAAACCGTGGCAGCGAGTGACGTCTGCACGCACCCACAAACCTACACGCACAGCTGCGAAAACAAAACGGCGCCAGCCCGGCGGACGGCAGCGCTAACGGCTACCTTCTGCGAGCAGAAGGATCACCCACAGAAGTATAAATAAGGGCTACTTTTCCGAACGGGTTGACGTCGCACTGACGTCAACGTCGCCCTCTGCGACGACCTTTAGCTTCAATAGGATCACGACCGGTATCACCAGCAATGCGGCCACCAGTAGCTTCAGAGAGAGCGGCTGCAGCATCGTCAGCGAAAACAACCCAACAATCGCAATCGTCAACAGCGCAATTTTACGTGAGCGCCGCGGGATCGCGCGATGCACCTGCCAGTGGTAGATCATCGGGCCAAACACCTTATTGTCGAGTAGCCAGTGATATAACGCCGGACAGGATTTCGCAAAGCAGGCGGCCGCCAGCAGCAGAAAGACCACCGTCGGCAACCCCGGCACCACGACACCGATGCCGCCCAGGGCGACAAAAAACAGTCCAGTAATAATCAACAGATAGCGCCGCATCAAATGCCTTCCAGTGGGGACAACATGCCAGTCCAGTAGCTCTGTTCAGTTTAGCGGCGCAAAACATGCATCACTGCAAGTATCATTCAAATATATTCCTTTGCTGCCCACAGACTAGACACGCTCAAACAGCGCGCTAATTTCCGCCGGAAGAAATGGACGACCACGCTCATTGAGCGACGTGCCGGTGATTTTGGCGTTCATCACCAGACGGTCGTCTGCGCTACGGTAGATATCCTGCAGGAAATCAAAGCGCACTTTTGAACTTTGCTGCGTGTTGAGCCCAATCCAGAATGCATCGCCGCTCTGTAACGGCGTCTTATAATCGAGCTCAGCCCGCACCACCACCAGATTGATATTTTGTTGGGCGAGTGCAGCAAAATCGACCCCGGCGGCCAGCAGGTACTCATGGCGCGCATGCTCCAGATAGTTCTGATAAACGCCGTTATTCACGATCCCCTGAATATCGCACTCATAGTCCCGGACCTTGAAATCGAGTCGAAACGCATATTCCATCTTCATTCCCTTCTAAAAAAAATGACACAGATATGCGCCATACAAAACAACAAGTTACAACAAAACGAGCGATTAAACAAAAACTGACGAAAGGCCTGACAATATAATATCCACTAAACTTGGTGAAAACCCTCTGTTTTTACAAAGTTTTCAGGTAAAATGCGCCCTTTTCAAATGCTGGTCATCCGAGCAAATGTATGATCAATCAGGAACCAGCGACCACTGGCATCTAACACGTCATCAACCATGCAGCATCGGCTGATGACTGTTTTGCTCCTTTCCCCAGTATATATTGAATATATTGGATATATCGGACAGCAATATACGGTGGGTGGCAATACAGTTTGACTCGATGGCGGGCAGCAATCTTCGACCATCTGGAACGTTTTTATTTTTTAACTAATAGCTAGAGTACTAACATGACAGACCTATCGCTTTACAGAAACATCGGTATCTTCGCACATGTCGATGCTGGCAAGACCACCACCACTGAGCGCATCCTCAAACTCACCGGTAAGATCCATAAACTGGGCGAAGTACATGACGGCGCGGCAACCACTGACTTTATGACGCAGGAGCAGGAGCGCGGCATTACCATTCAGTCAGCAGCCACCACCTGTTTCTGGAATGATCACCGTTTCAACATTATCGATACCCCGGGCCATGTTGATTTCACCATCGAAGTGTACCGCTCACTCAAGGTGCTTGATGGCGGCGTGGGTGTGTTCTGTGGTTCTGGCGGTGTTGAGCCTCAGTCTGAAACCAACTGGCGTTATGCGAATGACTCAGAAGTGGCGCGTATCATCTACGTCAACAAGCTGGATCGCATGGGCGCAGATTTTTACCGTGTCGTCGATCAGGTCAAAAAAGTGCTGGGCGCCAATGCACTCATCATGACCCTGCCGGTCGGCATCGAAGATGACTTCGTCGGCATCATTGATCTGATGGAAATGAAGGCGTGGATCTGGGATGAGACTGGCGACCCACTGAACTATGAAATCGTCGATATCCCGGCCGAGTATCAGGCTAAAGCGGAAGAGTATCGTGAAATGATGGTCGAAACCGCGCTTGATCAGGACGATGACCTGATGGAAAAATACCTTGAAGGTGAACAGCCTTCTATTGCAGACCTCAAACGCTGCATCCGTAAAGGCACCATCAACCTCGACTTCTTCCCAACCTTCTGTGGCTCTGCATTTAAGAACAAAGGCGTTCAGCCTATGCTGAATGGTGTCGTCGACTACCTGCCTTGCCCCACTGAAGTTAAGCCTCAGCCTGAAGTGGACATGGAAGGTAATCCAACCGGTGAATTTGCAGTGGTTGATGTCAAAAAACCATTCCGCGCGCTGGCGTTCAAGATCATGGATGACCGTTTTGGTGCTCTCACCTTTATCCGCATCTACTCAGGTACGCTCAACAAGGGCGATACCATCCTGAATACATTCACCGGTAAGACTGAGCGTATCGGCCGCCTCGTAGAGATGCACGCCGATGATCGCATCGAGCTGGACGGCGCGCAGGCGGGTGATATTGTCGCCATCGTCGGCATGAAGAATGTACAGACCGGCCACACCCTGTGTGATCCGAAAAATCCTGCCACACTGGAACCGATGGTATTCCCGGAGCCGGTTATCTCAATCGCTGTGGCACCTAAAGACAAGGGCGGCTCTGAAAAGATGGGCATCGCGATCGGCAAGATGGTGCAGGAAGATCCATCATTCCGTGTTGAGACCGACGAAGACTCGGGCGAGACCATTCTGAAAGGCATGGGCGAGCTGCATCTCGATATTAAAGTCGATATCCTGAAACGTACCCACGGCATCGAACTGGAAGTGGGTAAGCCACAGGTGGCCTACCGTGAAACCATTACACAGACCACTGAAGATTCATATACCCACAAGAAACAGTCAGGTGGTTCGGGTCAGTTCGCGAAGATCGACTACATCGTCGAGCCTGGCGAACCCGGCAGCGGTTACGAGTTCACCTCAAAGGTAACCGGTGGTAACGTCCCACGTGAATATTGGCCTGCGGTTGAAAAGGGCTTCAGTCTTAGCATGGTGAAAGGTGTCCTGGCTGGCTATCCACTGCTCGACATCAAGGTCACCCTGATGGATGGTGGTTTCCACGCAGTCGACTCCTCTGCCATGGCGTTTGAAATCGCAGCCAAAGCGGCCTATCGTCAGACCATCCCTAAAGCAGGGCCACAGCTGATTGAACCGATCATGAAGGTTGATGTATTCACGCCAGACGACCATGTCGGTGATGTCATCGGCGATCTTAACCGTCGCCGCGGCATGATCAAGTCACAGGAAGCGGGCATCACCGGCGTACGCATCAAGGCTGACTGCCCACTGAGCGAAATGTTTGGCTACATTGGCGACCTGCGCACCATGACCTCGGGTCGCGGCCAGTTCTCGATGGAGTTCTCACATTACCTGCCATGTCCGAAGAATGTTGCGGACGAGGTGATCAAAGAAGCGCAGGAACGCAACGCGAAGAAATAATTCACAACGTAACGGGTGGTCGTGCAGTTGCGACCATCCAATAAAAAAGGCCGGGAATCATTAATGATCCCCGGCCTTTTTTTATTAAATACAGGATGCCTCACCACCGAAACTACCCAATCCCCCGCTAAAAAACAATCCATTAATCACCCCAAACTCTCCCCCTGAAAAAGTACGATACCACCTCATATAATATGTCTGATACTATCGTTGTTTGGTTATTATTGGGCGCTGCTGAAGTACAACTACTCAACGCAGAAAAAACAAACAGTAACGCACTCAAGAATAAGCTTTAACAAGAACTGAAGGTAAAATCTCTAATGGCTATTGATTCTCTATCATTCCAATCGCCTGCTTTGCTATCTACTCTGCTTCTGTTGGCGGCATGCAGTAGTGGCGGTGATAGTGCTAACAAATCATCTTATACAATCAACGGCACTGTTTCATCACCACCAAACAACGGATTAGTAATACAGAACAACGGAAAAGATGACCTAGCTGGAGGCTGTAAAAACAATTGTGTAACTGCTCATTATCAGTAACCTAACCGAAGGTAAAATAATGAGTAATATAATGAATCACAAAAAGCTACAAGCCATGGCCGAAGAACTGGCCAAAGATGTCA
>Ga0316209_1002862_pt1 | contig 12798 bp, 11 predicted proteins | sample 6monopyrite_MG_FD_204945 | JGI IMG/M metagenome (GOLD analysis project Ga0316209, IMG submission 204945) | Microbial mat bacterial communities from mineral coupon in-situ incubated in ocean water Damariscotta River, Maine, United States -... | ecosystem: Environmental > Aquatic > Marine >...
TGAGTCCTTTGCGTTGGGCTTGTTTGATCCGTTCATCGATAACTTGTTGGGTCATTTAGATTGCTTCATCACAGATTAATACTAAGGTTTGTGTTTGTTGTGCTGCGACAACAAACTCCATACGTTTATTTCTATAGCCCAGTCGGCGGCCCTGCAGCACATATTTACCAGGGGTGAGTTGGATGGCTTTTTCTACTACCTCCCCCACTTGGCCCACACCCAATACTGTCAGAAAGGTAAGGCCATCTGATTTGACGGTAACAGCAACGGCCTTTGAATATTGATCAATGGTTTTCCCTACCTGAGCAATTTGTTGTTGTAGGCTGTTTGACCACAATGATGCTGTAACAGCTTGCTGCAGGCGTGTTTTGGCCGCATCTCGAATATGTTCCTCTGCGAGGCGCGCAGGTTGGGCGACAAATAGTTTGAGTGATTGCTGTGCTGCCAGCACTTTATTCGCCTTATTGTGGTAATCCTTCAGCGTGTTGTCATTAGGGTACTTGGATAACGCTTGTGTACTCAGGGTTAATACATCCTGCCACTCGTCTGCCTGTGCTCGTTTCTCTAGACTTTGACTAATGCCTGTCAATGACTGCCGAGCTTGAGCCTGTGCAATTTTATTGGTCAAAACTTCAGCGCCCTTACTCTTCGGTGATAAACGTCGCGCCTGTTCAATGAAGCCTTTGGCCGTGGTGAGTTTATCGCTATTTAAGGCGTGTTCTGCATTCGCCAGGAGCTGAGTCAATTGTTGCCGCTGGTAAGCTGACTGCACTGCAGCTAAAGCCTCGGCATCGTGGCTCAATGTAGGATCCAGATTGACGATCTTGCTAAGCAGGTCCATTTGTTTGGGCATATCTCGTTCCACTTTGGCCACTTGCAAATCAGCTCGTAAAGCGTCGATTAGGCTAAAGGTCTGAATACGTTTTTGTAAGGATAAGGCTTGTGGGTGCAGAGGCATTAACGCCAGGGCTTTGTTTAGACTTAATTGGGCCTGGGGGATGTTTTCTTCAGCAAATAATGCGCTTGCCGTGTTCACATAGCTTTGACTTTGGTTTTGCCATTCTGTGATGAGCTGCCGAGTTTGCCCAAGCAAGTTTTCTGTGGCCTGCTTGGCCGCTACAAATTCACCTTGGGCAAATTTATTGAGCATTTTTTGTTTTAAATTTACCAACTCAGTTAGTTTTGAAACTTGCCAATTGGCTACGGCGATTTGCTCGAGCTGTGGCTGCAACTCCATCTCAAACTCGGTGAGCGCCAGTTTAAATTGCTCACGGAAATGCGTTTTTTGCTCGTCTGTCAAGGTGCTTATCTGACTAACTTGGCCGATGGCATCTGTACCTGATTGCTTACTCGTTAACCAATAAATACCACTAGCAACGGCTATGACAACAATAACTGACAATACCAGTAGCAGTAGTTTTTTGATTTGTTGTTGATGATGTTGCTGATGCGCCTGAATTTGCGCATCCGCTCCGTTATTCGGTTTATCTTCAACTTTTACTGCACCCTCATTTGACACCTAGATCTCCTTAAAAATATAACTACAGCTGAATACTCGGGGTGGCTTCTTCATTAAATATTCCGCGTAGGTGTCTTTTCCATTGAAAATATTGTTCTTGTGCCGTGCCACTTAGTTCTACGCTCTGGCTTTCAAATTCGAGCACCATCGGACTCACACTGAGATCAAGAGCTTGGCCTTGCTCATCAATGACCGCGCTATGCACTTTCAAACGCGCATTATTTTTAAACGCATCGTTAATTGCCCATACCGATCCGATCCCGGCTAATACTGCTGCTGCACTATTGGCACCGCTGGCACTGGAGTTACCCTGACGACTTTTATTGCTGGATTTTGCAGCAAATACACCCGCTAAAATGGCCGCTCCTACGCCCAGCACCGCTTTTGTGTTTCTTTCGACCCGGGCTTGTCTGGCGGCCCTAATTTCGGGGAGGGTTTCTTCTTGCCATGTAGAATAGGCGAGTTTAGTTTCTGCCTGAAACACCTCATAGTTATCTTGCAAACGGTCTACAAAGAGAAACTCCTGGGCCCGTAATTCTTCTATGCGTTTTAGCATGGGATCTTCTCTATCCGGCAAACCTACTAATTCAAATTTATAAAAACGATCACCATTTTTACGCTTTACCGAGGACGTTATATATTGGTCAAACACTTCAGGAGCGTAATAACGGGCGTAGCGCATTAGTGACATGGTTTTAATATCATTCTTTTGCTCGTCCGACAGGTTCGCCAGCAGACTCACTACATAGTTACTGGCGCGGAGAAAAACAGGAGCGTAGGGATTTTTACCCTGATTGGTTTGATCTCTGAAAAAGCCATTCGATACCGTATGTGCAAAGCTCTTTTTACCTATGATTTCACCGCTACTATCTAGCACTTTTATGCTAATGCTGACCTCTTCGCTGGTGGACTCATCAATATACCCCAGTACAAATAAATCCGATGGTGTACTTGCATCCGGAGTGACACTCACACTGCCGAATACTTTTTCAGCATCTAGCGCGGCTTTCATTTCTGCCGCAAATAGTTTGGCTTCAGTGCGGCGTAATTGCGGCCAGATACCTTCTTCGTCTAATTCTTCAAAATCAATTTCACCCGTACGAGCATCTATTGGAAAACCCGGGGAAAAGGTGGGGATAGCCACATCAAGAAATACCGCCGCCGTGCTTAAGCGCTGATTGCGTTGTGGCTCACGTTCACTGACGGGGCTAGGGCCAACGAGTAACGGCTCGTTAGACACGTTGCGCTTAGTACTATTACATCCCGCCAAAGTAACACAAGCGGCCAACAGCATAGAGGTGATAAATCGAATGTTTTTGTGATTGAATAAATTCAAACTGTTTCTTCCTTTTTAGTACTAACGCAGTATCAAAGCAATGCTTTGGGGCCTGAGGGGCTAGCCACACTTGTAATTTGTATATTGCTTTTTCAAGCCTTTTAGCATCTCCACATCTGTGGTCTTTGCGATCTCTTCAAATAGAATGTTACAAATAACTTGGTCATTGTCTGCTGGCGGAACAATACTTCGCAGGGGAGGAGTGGTTTGAATGTGCGTATTTTCAAAAATCCTCTCTATCGGCCTACTATTATGGGTATTTAGGGTTTGCTCAGTTGTAGCGGCCAACTGCTCAGGTGTATTTTTTTTCGTCCCTTGAATCCCGTCACCTAAACCTAAATTTGAAGATTTATTACTTATTTGTTGCTGAACATTGTCTATGCATGCGGAGTAATTATCAATAGACCGAGTTAAAGATTTATCCAATAACCTGATCCGTTCATCTGCCGTTAATAATTCATCATCGACTGCCTCTAACGACACTTGGGTACAGTCGTAAGCAGAGCCCGCCTTGTTTATAACCGGCGCCTGTTCTTGTGCCACAGATAAACGGGAAAGCGCTACCAACACTATCCAAAACAGAATTTGAGCGCTTCGGCAAATACGTATTGAGGTGAGAGTAGCGATGTATTTTGGGCTGGGCATATAGCTATCCTGAAGTGTAAGTAAGAGCTCAGACGAACAATAGTACCAGAGGTTCCAAAAAATGCCCTACTAGAAGCAAAATATACGTGAATAGATGTTGACTCATCCGGGGTCGGATAAACACAAGTTAATGATTTAAATAAAGTTATTTCTGATGAACGATCAATGTTAGGGCTTAAACAGCGTTTTTTTTGCCTATAAATCGATACTGTGAGCGAACTTGTAATTAAATGGTCGTAGTCAATTTAAATAATAGTTTTCCCGCCAATCTGCGGGGGTTTCATAGGTGTTAAAAATTGATACCACTTAGGTCAGCAATGTCGCACTTGCTGTCTAATTACTCAACTGTCCACCTTAATGGTAGGCTGTTTTAAAAATCGAATCCTCTGACTGTTGCTAACAGCTTAGTTCTCAGAAATCTGCCAAACCGACACTGTACCACTCACATCATTAGCCGTTAATACTTTGCTGGCATCCGGTGTGAAAGTCAGCATATCGGGTAAGTTACCTACTTCTATCGCTTTTACAAAAGTTGACGAGGAGGTATCTAGGCCGTTATATAACAATACCAAACCATTTGTTGCTTTATCTGCTGCGGGCACGGCCACAGCCATCCAGTCTCCTGAAACTGCCACACTAGTAGGGCCATCTAATATAATGTCACTTTGTTCAGTGGGTAGCACTAGTGCCGTGGATGTTAGATTTTCACTCGATAATGGGTTACTCAAAGCTTCTGAGGTTAAAGATGAGGCATCAATGATTTCAATAGTTGGCTCATTAGCTGCACTATTGATCGCATAGATAGTGTTAGAGGCGGAGTGAAATAAAAGTCGTCTATAGGAATAAGCTTTTATCTAAGCCAGATAACATTTCTGCTGAAGGTTGGTGCTTAACTTGAATAAATTCAACTAGTTGTGGTACACGCTCACAATATAAAATATCCAGTGCAAGCCTATTGTTTCCGTATAAACCCCGATGGATCATATTGGCAGAAAACAGCAGTACATCGCTTATCTGTAGAGGTATCTGAACTCCGTTAGATAAGTTTTCAGAGTTTTTATGGCCGTTTAGCTCCAGCCTGACTTGTGATTCCTCTTCAGTATCCCAGTTTTTATGGGAGCCGGGAACAACCTCAACACCAGGATCAACAGTAAGCGGAATTCTAACGTGCAACACTTCTGGCCCAGTTAGTGCCAATTTTTGCTCTGCAACCGATAAGTGATATTGAGGATCACGATGCCAGTAGTTGGCTTGCTTTGGGTTAAATGGATCGAAGAAAAGCTGTGTCCCCATAAAAAGTGGCTGTGGGATAACCTGATGAATCACCTCTAATAAATGACAGTCACTAATTAACTTGAATAGGGTGAGTCGTTGCTGTTCACTCAAATACAAACCAGAGGTTAAGCCAGAGCTATTAATCGCTCTACTAATGTAAAAGTCATTATTATCGATACACCAAGCTTGGTGAAATTGTGTGACTACTTGTTTGACTAAATAAAGGGCAGAAGCCTCAAGAAAGTCGTCTAGTTTTAGATAGCCATTTTTTGCGAATTGTTGCTGAATTTGGCCAGTAATCATTGACTACTAAAGGCTCCAATACATTCCACCTCAACTCGTGCATTGAGTGCTAAACCATTTGTAGCAAACGCACTGCGAGCGGGGAAATGTTTTGAAAAATAGGGTTTATATGCTTGATTAAAAGCGGGCCAATCTTTTATGTCTGCTAACGTTACTGTGCATTTTACCAAGTCGTTCATAGTTAAATTATGCTTAGCCAAACTTGCCTGAATATTATCCATAGTTTGTTTAGTTTCACTTTCGATCCCGCCTTCAACCAGCTTACTGGAGTTGGGTAAAGTGCCTAATTCGCCAGATAAAAATAACAGATCTCCGACTCGAACGGTATTTGAAAATGGGTATTGGTTGTCAATATTTCGCTGTGATGAAAAGTACTCTACTTGTTTGCCAATTGCTTCTGGGGCAACAAAGATAGATCCCAAAATGGCGAAAATAATGACGTCTAAATATAGGTGAAATGATTTCATAGGAAAACTTTCCAAAGCGAGTTATGTATTAGAACTGTTTCACTATAACGTACAAGTTAAGCAGTCCCTACTAGTCGGTGATCAAAAAATCCTTACTTTGACTAACGAGTAATTGTTCTTGTTTAGTGATTTTGGTAACAAAAAAAGGGCCGGTGTCACACTTTTTTGCTGAAATTAAAGGTCAAATAAACAGCAACTATTGATTAATAATCAAAAGGCGTTTATCTTTTTGTGGTTAATAAATGCACTATCCCTCTCCATGGGGCGTTTCCAAATTTTATAAATTTATTTTCCAGGCACTGATTAAATGAACAGGACGTCGAACAAAACAAGTCAGTTTTATGGCGAGCTAAAACGCAGAAAAGTATTAAGCACAGCTGTGTTTTATATCCTCACTTGCTGGGTGATATTGCAGGTTGCAGATTTTGCTTTCCCTGTCTTTGATATTGAACAAGGATATTTTCATTGGATCTTGGGTATTTTTGTTGTGCTTTTTCCGCTGACTCTAACAGTATCTTGGTTTTATAATTTTAGCTCAATGGGTTTTATTCGTGTCTCTCCCTTTGTAGAACGAAGAACCTTAAAAAATATGACTCCGCGAATCGACAGAAGAGAATCTTTGTCTGCTGAGACGGCATCACAAATCGATAGTGATGGTTGGTGTATATACGCAGAAACAGGGCCGGTGGAAGGCCTAGAGTACCATATCTCAAAAGGGGTGATTATAGGCAGAGCGATTGAGTGTGATATTACCGTGCTACGTTCATATATATCACGCAACCATGCGTATTTGCAGATCCAAGGCGAATGTTTAATCATTGAAGATTTAGGTTCATCTAATGGTACACAAGTTAATGGCGAATTAATTAAAGGAAAGCAGGCATTGCAAAACGGAGATGAAATTCGTTTTAAGGATGTTTCATTTAGCGTCAGAGAATATGCATCCACCAATAGTAACGAATCCATGTTAGCCAAAACAGCCGTCATTAGACATTTTTGAATGGCAATAATACCCAAAAATCAGATACAACTTATATCAATTCCTTCTCCCTATATTTTGTTTCTTTTATTCTCATTATTAACAATCTGTTAAAAGAAATACTTGGCGATTTCTGATAGACTCCGCGCCTAATTTTTAATCGTCGATCATTTACGAGGAATTCAAATGTTTGATTTGATCACCAATAAAGACAGTAACGTTAAAAATGATGTGTTGTCTGGGATCACTGTTGCTTTAGCCCTTGTACCAGAAGCCGTTGCTTTTGCTTTCGTCGCAGGCGTTGAGCCTATGGTCGGTTTATATGCGGCCTTTATGATGGGTTTGATTACTTCAGCCGTAGGTGGCCGGCCAGGCATGATTTCTGGTGCCACAGGTGCTATGGCTGTGGTTATGGTCGCCCTTGTGGCGCAGCACGGGGTTCAGTATCTATTTGCGGCGGTCATTTTAGCTGGTTTACTGCAACTTATGTTTGGTATCTTTAAGTTAGGTAAGTTTATCAGACTAGTGCCTTATCCCGTTATGCTGGGATTTGTAAATGGCCTAGCAATAGTTATTTTTCTAGCGCAACTAGGCCAGTTTAAAGTACTCGATGCCTTAGGTAATCAAGCTTGGATGCAAGGTGAAACGCTTTATTTGATGCTGGGCTTGGTTGCCCTGACTATGGCTGTCATTTTCTTTTTACCTAAATTAACCACAGCCGTTCCAGCTTCATTGGTCGCTATTGTAGGCGTGACCGCGCTAGTTCATGGTCTAGATTTGGAAGCCAGAACGGTGATCGATTTTGTCCGTGACATGTTGCCCGCTGACCAAAAAGACAGTGCTACTTTGGCTGGTGAACTGCCTAGTTTTTCTATTCCTATGGTGCCTTTTAGTTTAGAAACGCTTTATATCGTCTTGCCCACGTCTATCATCTTGGCTTTAGTGGGGTTGATTGAATCTTTATTAACCTTATCTTTGATTGATGAAATGACTGACACTCGCGGTCACGGTAACAGAGAATGTCTAGGCCAAGGTTTGGCCAATACAGTGAACGGATTTTTTGGTGGAATGGGCGGTTGTGCCATGATTGGTCAGAGTATGATCAATATTAACTCTGGTGGTCGGGGGCGTTTATCAGGCATTACTGCTGCTTTGGTATTACTCGGTTTTATATTGTTTGCCGCGCCTTTGCTGGAAATGATCCCTTTAGCTGCTTTGGTTGGAGTGATGTTTATTGTGGTGATAGGTACATTTGAATGGGCCTCATTCAGAATTATCCGTGGCATCAATAAAGAAGATGCATTTGTGCTGTTCTTGGTCACGGCTGTGACTGTTATTGCTGATTTAGCGCTAGCTGTTGTGGTGGGTGTTATAGTTTCGGCACTAGTATTTGCATGGAAACATGCTACTCATATGCACGCACGTACCCACACTGACAATGATGGCTGGAAAGTATATGAACTTGAGGGGCCGTTGTTTTTTGGTTCAGTATTACACTTTAAGGATTTGTTCGATCCACAAAACGATCCGCAAGACGTGGTCATTGATTTTAACGAATCTCGCGTTTGGGATTCATCAGGTATCGATGCGATTGATGGACTGGCAGATAAATACAAAGAACAAGGCAAAAAGTTACATATCAGGCACATCAGTCCCGAATGCCGTGAGTTGATGACAAAAGCCCAAGAATATGTGGAAATGAACCTAAATGAAGATCCGCGATATCATATTGCCTCTGACAAATTAGGCTAAATATCTTTATCAGCTTTTAGGAGCCCAGTATTTGCTGGGCTTTTTGTTAAGAGGTAGAACACGAGCAACCTAAATGATTTTACATTAGCATTCGAATGAGTACTATATTCTCCAAGACGCCAAGGGTGTTTCAACCTAGAATCCGCAGTTGAACTCGTGGAAAGAGTGGTAGCCAATGGTGTGATTGGCGTAGGGGAAAAATTCGTAGTCACCTTATTGGTGATGAGAACTTCCCCCCCATAGTCAGGCGCATCAGTGGATGCCGCTATTTCTCGTGGTTTAACTGCGGAATCTAGGTTCAAAACATTGAAATGATATGACCGAAGGAAAATCGATGTACAACTGTAACATTGTGGTAATTGACGACGACAAAATAGCGCTTGAATTGGTGCAGATCATTCTTGAAGAAGTGACATCGGGAGAGATTTTTGTCTTTTCTGACAGTAAACAAGCGTTAAATTATGTACAAAGTGACAGTATGGACAATATTTCATTAGTGATATGCGACTGGTTAATGCCAGACGTTAGTGGTTTAGACATACTTGCGGCCTTGCGAAAATTCAAGCCTCATTGCCCATTTTTGATGTTAACCGCTAATGCAACTAAACAATTGGTGGTGGATTCTATGCGTTTAGGGGCAACTGACTTTGTGGTGAAACCTTTTCACACTAATGATCTGATAACCAAAGTCGAGCGACTTATCCGTGATGCGGATAGCGACTGAAGTCGTTTCTTTTATTTTTTTAAACCTTTTTACTTGAAGTGATAGCATTCATGCAGTTTGATAAAATTATCGATAGAACCCCCAGTTACGCTCTCAAATGGGCCAAATACAAAGACCGCGATATCCTACCTATGTGGATTGCGGATACAGAATTTAGGTGTGCAGAGCCGATTTTAGATGCCCTTAAGGAACGCACTGAGCATGGTTTGATGGGGTACACCTTGCCTGCTGACCATGTAGCGGCCAATCAAGCTGTGGTTGACTGGTTGGCACGTCAATATGATTGGCACATATCGGCTGATTGGATTGTTTGGACACCAGGTGTAGTACCTGCTTTTAATGTAGCCTGTAAGGCACTTTGTCAGCCCGGTGACAAAGTCTTGATCCAAACACCCAACTATCCACCACTTATGGCCGCCCCTAAACTCAATGACTTGGTTAAGGTTGATATAGGAACGGTGGAAGTGAACGGACGTTGGACAATCGACTTGGATGAACTTGACAAACAAGCCGCAGACCCAGCATGTAAGTTGTTCATTATATGTAATCCGATGAACCCTGTTGGCACCGTACTTACATCAGATGAACTGCAATGTATCGCCGACATTTGTTTGCGTCATAATGTCATGTTGTGCTCTGACGAAATTCATTGCGACATTATTTTAGACGAAACTGCCAAACATATTCCGGCTGGAAAATTAACTGAGTTTAAAGGGCAAGCCATCACTCTTATGGCTGCAAGCAAGACCTTTAATGTTGCAGGTTTAGGTACGTCTTTTGCGATTATTGAAGACGCGAGCGTAAGGCATAAATTCAACGCTGCAGCTAAAGGGATAGTGCCATGGGTAACGGTTTTAGGTTTGACTGCTACTCACGCGGCTTTTACCCAGTGTGATGATTGGCATCAGAAATTTTTGAGTTATTTACGTGGTAATAGGGATTATCTAGTTGCTGAAATCGCAAACATTAGAGGATTAAAATTACTCACCCCTCAAGCCACATTTTTAGCTTGGATTGATGCCAGTGGGTTAGGCGTTGAAAATCCGCAAAAGTACTTTGAGAATTTAGGTATTGGCCCGTCTCCAGGAGCTGATTTTGGCGATAAAAATTTTGTACGGATTAACTTTGGTTGCCCGCGCTCACAACTTGAGCGCGCTATTGAGTTAATCAAAGCTGGGAATTAAAAGCTTACTTTAGCACCCAAAACAAAAGAGCGAGCAGGCAAGGGGGCACCACTGGCGTACAATAATGTTGATGGCCGCGCAATACTTCTATTTGAATGATGTTATACCACAACAAAAGTAACTCTATGCAATCCCTTTTTGAATAAATTGTTGCAACTGGTAATCTAGGGAGATCTAATAAAATATCCGTAACAAGGACAAAGGTAGTGTCAGGCTATGCACAAATTTGAATCACCCTCTCACGCCTCATTAAACGCATTCTGTGAGTCAGGAGAATTATTAGGCGTATTACATCCTTATGCATTTATCCAAGGTGTTATTTTTGCTGTCGCTGCAGCACCGGAAATTCCAATGCCTGAAAAATGGTTACCATGGGCGCTTAAAGCGAGTAACCAACTGACTAGCACCGAGCAAGCAGATAACCTCACCGATATTTTAATGAAGGTGTTACAAGTTCAGTTAAAAAGTATGAGTGAAGAAAAGATACACTTGCCGATGGGAATCACATTTAATCAGCAAGGCCAAGAGCAAAGCTCAGTTGCAGTGTGGTGCCAAGGTATGTTGTTTGGACATAGTCAACTCGAATTGGTTTGGCAAGATGCTTGGAATAAAATGCAGGTCAATGAAGTTATGCAGATGCAGCAACTTCAAAAAGACCTAAGTCATTGTTTATATATGTTCACTACCTTCGCAGATATCCCATTGGCGGTAAAACAAGCTGAAAGCAGAGGTAACGACCAGTTGCTTAATATACTGCCGAAGATTTTTTTGTCTTTCCCGCAAACCCTAAAAACCTATGTTGGGTTGTCTGGAAGGTTAGTAGACTTTTTACCTAACCAGTTTGAGACTTTTGAGCAGAAGTAAAGTGCCGAGCTGATCTGTCAATTTTCTGTGGTGTTAAATTACGCTCGATACTCATTCAAAGTCCATTTTGAGCATTGTTATCTAATTGATTTGATTAATAAAAAAATAAACAACAATGAAAAACGGGAAAAACACAGTATGAAGAGTTTTAATTGGAGCAAAAAGGTAGCAACACTAACCTTAAGTTTGCTTGCTTTGTCTGCATGTTCAGTTGACAGTAAATTGCACACCACAGAGCCAGTTAAAAATGGCGTAAAGTTGACTAGCGAGGCTATATATGGCGACTGGGAATACAACGCCAAAAAACCAGGAGCGGTACGCTGGTTGGACAAAGGTGCCAGTTACAGTGCCTTAGAAACTGCACCAGGCTTTGAGGATGCCAAACTTGAAAAAGACCAATACGGCGATGACATCAAGGTGTATGAGGAAATTGTAGAATACGATCCTGCTACATTAGAGCGCACTGTTTTATTGCCCCTTAAACAACTTATTCCCCAAGGCTCTGACAAAGCGTTAGCTGTAGATGATTATCAGTGGTCTGATGACAAATCGAAAATATTAATCTACACCAATGCTAAATATGTTTGGCGTAAAAAAGACCGTGGCGACTATTGGATCCGTGACCTTAATTCTAATGAGTTATGGCAGCTAGGGGGCGAGCAATCTGCACCAGCAGAAATGATGTTCGGTAAATTTTCACCCGATGGTTTGCAGTTTGCTTATGTGTGGCAAAACAATATTTATGTGCAAGACCTTAAGTCACGAAATGTGCAGGCGCTGACCACAGATGCCTCAAGCACTATCATCAATGGTTTATTCGATTGGGCTTATGAAGAAGAGTTCTCTATTCGTGATGGATTTCGTTGGAGCCCAGATAGTCAGCGTATTGCTTATTGGCAGTTAGATACCCATGCTGCCAAAGACTTTTTGATCATTAATAACACCGACACTCTGTATCCCGTGGTGACCGCTATTCCTTATCCGAAAGTGGGTGAAGAAAATGCTGCCGCTCGAATAGGTGTAGTCACCCTTGAAAATGCAAGCACTCAGTGGGTGTCACTGCCAGGCGTAGCCAAAGATATGTATGTGCCGCGTATGGACTGGGCTAATAATAGTGAGCAATTACTCATTCAACAGTTTAATCGTAAACAAGATACCAATGCCTTGTTTTACGCAGATGCAAATACAGGCAAAGCTGAAACATTTTTAACTGAAAAAGAAGATACTTTTATTGAATTGATGATTGAGCCTAAATGGCTTAAAAGCTCCGATGACTTTATTTGGCAGAGTGAAAGAGATGGCTGGAAACATGTGTATCGTGTATCCCGAAACGGCAAAACCTACCAAGACCTGACGCCGGGAGAGTTTGATGTGACTAAACTGGTTTCGGTTGATGAGAAAAACGGTTGGTTGTACTTTATTGCTTCTCCCGACAATGTGTCGCAACGATATTTGCAGCGCACTCGTCTAGATGGCAGCGGCAAAATGCAGCAACTTACACCAAGTCAATTTAGTGGTAGCAATTCATATGAAATATCGGCTGATTCTAGCTGGGCAATACACAAGCATTCATCTTTTTTGTCGCCACCGGTTTATAGCTTAATTTCGTTACCCGATCACAAGGCACATCATGTGCTAGAAGATAATGCTGCGCTGACGGCAAAATTGGCTGAGTTAAGCTTAGGTGAAGTTGAGTTTTACAGCGTAAAAGCTCAAGACGGATTACGTTTAGACGGTTATATGTTACGCC